>ERZ887942.778-NODE-778-length-24435-cov-20.593888_pt1 | contig 24435 bp, 20 predicted proteins | sample MGYA00521099_ERZ887942 | MGnify/ENA primary metagenome ERZ887942 (study PRJEB32303, sample SAMEA104408605) | aquatic metagenome | biome: Brackish water; feature: Pelagic; material: water | place: Baltic Sea | collected 2014-06-07T06:48:00 | depth 16,251 m ...
GACAATTGAGATCAGATCGCAATGAAAAATCACCACTCCTTTGTCAGTCCATATTGACCGGCCAGTTGGAGTAAACCTTCACGCATCGGCCATTCATCGGGACGGTCGCATGGTCCTTCGTGACGATTACTCGCCCCTTTCAGCATCATACACCCGGTATTATCACCCATGGCACGAATGGTCTCAATCTCCTCCGCCGAGAAGCGGAACTCCTCCGGAGTTGCCGCATAGTCACGGATCTTATCCTCGATCGGCACCGCATCGTCACCTGCTTCCTGAATCACGGTCGGCACGACACACTTGACGGGATCTTGCGAAAGGTTCCATGCCGATGCGAATTGGATCATGCTCAGATCATGTTTCTCGGCGATGGCCCGCATCGGAGCCATGGCGTCATTCCCCCGTTCGACCCAACCTTCGGGACGGTATGAGCGGTGATCTCCCGGGCGAAATTCGTGCCCGGGCTTCATGTCACCATGAAAAAGGCCACCGTAGTCCACCACACGGGTCAGGATATCAACCTTGTTCGCCTGAGCTGAACTCAAAACGTGCTGACCGGGCCATGGCTCCAGCGGATTCAGAATAATCATCGCCCAATCGAGAACCTCCCCGAAGTTTTCGAAGACATGCAAGAGATCGAGGGTGAATCCATTGGCCGGTCCGGGGGCAATCCCCAGTCGATGGGAAAGTCCCTCTTCTTTCAGTCCGTTCATACCCTTCCATACGGCATCACTGGTGTATCCGATCTCATCGGGGTTGTGCAACATGACGAGATCGAAGTGATCGGTCCGGCAATCCTTAAGCGAGCTTTCACAGGCTCTCCTCAGAAAATCGAGATATCCCGCCGCCGGGCGAAGCGATGGATTGGTAAAGCGCGGGTAGCCTTTACTCCCCTCCCTCTCACCGTCCACAAAGTCGTGCCCCAGCATTCCAACCAGACAGTAGCTGTCACGGGGAAACTCTGAAAGAACCTCTCCAAGCGCAGCATCCGCTTTGCCCTGTCCATAGACATCAGCCGTCACAAATGTTCGGATCCCCGCGTTGTAAGCGACACGGATGCACTCCTGATAGCGATCTTCATCCAAAACTTCGCCAAAGTGCATATATCTTCCACCGCTCCATGTGCCATAACCGGTCCGGGTCAAATTCATGGGAGGAATAAGCGGCATTGCCTCCGATCTTTCAAGCGGGACTTTTTCAATCCCACCATGAAGCTTGACCACTCCGATTCAAAAAGTGAAAAGTCTCTCGATGCGCGCTCTTTTCCTTCCGGTCCTCGCCGCCGTTCTTTTGCCCTCCTGTTCCGACAATGTCACCGGCCTTGGCAATATGGGATCACTTCCCCCTCCCGATGTTCGAAAAGCCCAGATCGCCGCCGAACCCCGGGGCGACTTTTACTACGGCCGAAGATATTTCGTCAAAAGAACCCGCTTTTGGGGCTATCTTCGAAAACCCGGCCAGTCCGCCAAAAGCGCAAAACTGGTCATTTTTAACGAGTCACAAAAAAGAAATCCCGATCGCCTTCGCGAAGATGGCCCTGGTCCCAACTACGGATTCGACAACAACTACGAATACAAAATCTACGGCCGTTATACCGGCCGCACCTTGTATGAACCCAATAGCAACCAGTTCCTCCCCGAGTTTCTTCTCTCGAACTACGACCTCATTACCAAGAACTCCGGGTGGCTTTTTTCCCCCGCCGACCGCTATAATCCAACCCGTGTCACCCTCCTTCCACCACAATACTGATCCGGACTTTGTGAAATATTTCACAAAGTCCTTGCGACCCCCGTGGAACGGGAGTTTCATCTCCCTGTCTTAACATGAGCGAGACCACGACTTACGAGGCTCCGGATGCCGCCGCAGTGGCAGCAAAAGCCGCAAACGATTACCAGGCGGAGACCGATGATGTCCTCGGCGAAAAGATGGTGCTCAATATGGGCCCTTCCCACCCCGCAACCCACGGCGTTCTTCGCCTTGTTCTGGAGCTGGATGGCGAAATTATCGAGAAGGCCGAACCCCATATCGGCTACCTGCATCGCGGTGATGAAAAGATCGCCGAAAACATGCACTATAACCAGTTTGTCCCTTACACCGACCGGCTGGACTACCTCGCACCGTTGGCCAACAACGTGGCCTACGCCTGCGCTGTCGAAAAACTCATGGGCTGGGAACTGCCGCCCCGGGGCCAGGCTCTCCGCGTTCTTTGCTGTGAATTGGCCCGCATTTCCTCACACATGCTTGGTGTCGGAGTCTGCGCCATGGACGTCGGCGCCATGACCGTCTTTCTCTATACTTTCGCCGAACGGGAAAAAATCTACAACTTTTGCGAGCAACTCACCGGGGCTCGGTTCACGACCTCCTACACCCGGGTTGGCGGCCAAATCCGCGACATTCCCGAAGGACTGGACAAGGACATCCTCAAATTCCTCGATGAGTGCGAAAAAACCATCGAGGAGATCGCAGGCCTGCTCAATAAGAACAAGATCTACCTCGAGCGCATGTGCGACGTTGGCACCATCAGTAAGGAGGACGCCATCAGCTACGGCATGACCGGCCCAAATCTCCGTGCTTGCGGCGTTGCCCGTGATCTCCGCAAAGACAACCCCTACCTCGGTTACGAGAAATACGACTTTGATATTCCTGTCGGAGAAAACGGCGATTGCTACGACCGCTACCTCGTTCGCATGGAGGAAATGCGCCAATCAATCAAGATTGTCCGCCAAGTCCTCGCCGATTTCCCGGAGGGCGAAATCAATGTGTGCGACACCAAGTCCACCCTCCCCGAGAAAGAGCGCGTTCTCATGTCCATGGAGGAACTCATTCACCACTTCATCGTGGCAACCCAGGGAATCGATGCTCCCAAAGGTGAGGTTTATTTTGCTGCCGAAAACCCCAAGGGAGAGCTCGGCTTTTACATTCATTCCAAGGGCGGCGGAGTCCCCAACCGCCTGAAGATCCGCGCCCCGTCCTTTGTCAACCTTGGCATCTGCGCCGAGCTTCTGAAAGGCCATATGGTTTCCGACATCCCCGCAATCCTCGGCTCCCTCGACTTTGTGATGGGCGAGTGCGACCGCTAAAATTTCCCCTAACTGATTTTTTCAAGGTGAGTTCTAAAATTGAAGTCCCCCACCCTCGCGCCATCGACCGCAAGCGCCTGGAATATATTCGTCTCTATGCTCCCGTTAAAGTCGACGTTCCAAACGCACGACTCATCGAACGCGACGCCCTGAGGTACCTTTTCAAAGATCATCCAAAGCCACGCAGGAACGACCGGGAACTCGTAAAACGCGACCTCCCTGAACCATCGGTCCTGGAGAAGAATGTTCTCTCGCCCGAAACCCCCGGCTCGATCAATTTCCCTCCCTTCAAGATCACTCCCGAACTGGAGAAAAAGGCCAACCAACGCATCGCCCAATATCCCGCCGATCAAAGTCGCTCTGCCGTCCTCCCCCTTCTTCACGAAGTCCAACATCACTTCGGTTTCATCAGCCCCGAATCCATCGACTGGGTCGCTGATAAACTCAACATCGCGCCCATCAAGGTCGTCGAGGTCGTCACCTTCTACCCCGGCTTCCGGCAAAAGGCTCCCGGGAAGCTTCACTTCCGCGTCTGCCGGACCCTCTCCTGCGCCATGGGTGGTTCCTACGAACTGATGGCCAGGCTTTGCGAAATCACCGGCATCGACCGCAGCGGAGCGGATGGGCAAAAAGACCCGATCTCGGTCTCACCTTGCGGCAATTACTCAGTCGAATATGCAGAGTGCCTCGCCTCCTGCGGCACCGCTCCGGTTTGCCTTGTCAATGATGACTTCCACGAAGGCCTCACTCCCGACAAGGCCAAGGATCTCATCGCCCAATATAACGGTTAAACGTTTTCTTTCCCATGTCTGACATCAAATACCTTCCCGGCAAGGAACCTCACGAAAACGAGCACCGTCTGATCTTCAAAAACGTAGATCGTCAGGGCTGGGACACGTCCATTGACACCTATCTCGAGGATGGTGGCTACGAAATGCTCAAGAAGGGTCTTGGCATGGATCCCAAGGCCGTCACCGAAGACGTTAAAGCTTCAGGACTTCGCGGCCGGGGTGGTGCCGGCTTTCCCACGGGCATCAAGTGGGGCTTTATCCCGCCAAATAACACGAAGCCGGTTTACCTCATCTGCAACTGCGACGAATCGGAGCCGGGCACTTTTAAGGACCGCTATATTGTCCACCAGGATCCTCACCAACTGATCGAGGGCATGGTCATCTCGGCCTACGCCGTTTCCGCTCACACCGCCTACATCTACATCCGCGAGGAGTTTCCCGAGGCCGCCATCACGCTTGAAAAAGCCATCGCCGAGGCCCGCGAAAAGGGCTTCCTTGGCCAAAACATTCAAGACTCCGGTTTCGACCTCGAAATCTACGTCCACCGTGGCGCTGCCGCCTACATTTGCGGTGAGGAAACCGGGCTCATTGAGTCCCTCGAAGGAAAGCGCCCCTACCCACGGATCAAGCCTCCTTACTTCCCTGCCGCGATGGGCCTCTACATGGCCCCGACCATCGTCAACAACGTCGAGTCCCTCTGCCACGTCGTCCACATCCTCCGCATGGGAGGGCAGGAATACGTCAAACTCGGCACCCCTCGTAACTCCGGAACCCGCATCCTCTGCGTTTCCGGCGATGTCAAAAAACCCGGCTACTTCGAAGTCGAGGTCGGTAAGGTCACCTTCCGCGAACTCCTTTACGACATGTGCGGCGGTCCCAAGGACGGTCGTAAATTCAAAGCCGTCATCCCCGGTGGTTCTTCCTCCAAAATCCTCCGTTGCAACGAATCCTTCAAAATCGGTCGTGGCGATGATGCCAAGGACTTGTCCTTCTGGGACCTTCCCCTCGACTTCGACACTCTCGCCGCCGCCGGCTCCATGGCTGGCTCCGGCGGAGTCATCGTCATGGACGACTCCCGCCGCATGTCCTGGGTCCTCAATAATATCACCCACTTCTACGCGCACGAATCCTGCGGACAGTGCACCCCGTGCCGGGAAGGTTCGACGTGGATGAAAAAAGTCTCCGACCGCATCGAAAACGGCCAGGCAGTTCCCGAGGACGTCAAAACCCTCGAAGAGATTGCCTACCAGATCGACGGTAAGACGGTCTGCGCCTTTGGCGAAGCCAGTGCCTGGCCTGTCGAAGCCATGATCGATAAATTCCGTGAAGAACTCGTCGGCGAAACTTCCGACACCAACGACTTCAAGACCGACGAGCGCATCGCACAAGAGGAATTCCTCTCAAAGGTCCAGTGATCAGATCCCTTCACCTCCTCTTGACCGCCTTGGTGTGCGCCTCCTGCTCACCCAACGTTTTCGTTGTTGACCAGGACGGAACTCCGATTCCTTTCGCCCAGATCCACCCGCAAACACGGAGCTTCAACTGGCCCGTCGTTGAGACTGATGAGAAAGGCTCGGCCTTCATCCATCAAGATCTCCCTACCATCGAGTTTCTCCACGTTTCGAAAATGGGTTACCGCTCCCCGCCGCCGGTGAACTATAATCTCCCAAAACCCATCACGGTGGTTTTGGAGCGGTGACACCTGTTACCGCAAATCAAAAAAGCATCATTATTAGCCCTCCCAATTCACGGTGGTCCGGGGGGCAATTCACGGCATCATTGAGTCAGGCTGCCAGGATTCGGAACAGGTATTCCCTCACTTAACCCTCCTGACCCGGCGCTTCACGAGTTCATCCGCGACCACCGCAACAAGCAGGACCACGCCAACGACGAGGAATTCCATGTGCGATTTCAACCAGTCGATCAGGTTAATCATGTTCTTGAGTACCTGCATCACCGCCGCTCCGATAATGACCCCCAAAACCGTTCCTGATCCTCCTCTCAAACTGCATCCACCCAACACGGCTGCCGCAATCGCGTAAAGTTCGTAGAAGTTTCCAAATGCTCCCGGTTGCGCGGAGTTCCCATCGAGCACGAAAAGAAGTCCTCCCAATGCCGCCAGGACAGAACAAATCACGTAGGAAAGAGTGACCATCCGATCCGTGTTGATCCCACTGAGCCGCGCCGCCTCCTCGTTATTTCCGAGCGCGAAGAGGTATCGCCCCCAGATCGTTTTATTGAGAAGGAGCCAGGCAAAAACCCCAACCACCACGAGTAATAAAAATGGCATTGGAATCCCAAATTGGTCGGTAATTTGCAACTTTCCGGTGGCCAGTTTGCGAAACTCCAAATAACCCGACCCAAAGCCCTGGGTCTGATCTTCGGCAAATCCCCGCGTTGCTCCCCGATAAATCAGGAGTCCACACAACGTCACCACAAAGGGCTGCAGCTTCACCTTGGTAATGAGAAAGCCATGTAAGAGACCAATCATGATCGCGACCAGGAACGCCGCTGTCACCGCCGCAGCCGGAGACCATCCATGCTTCATCACCAGCCACGGAATCCCACACCCCACCAGACAAACCACCGAACCAATCGAAAGATCAATCCCTCCCGTAATGATCACAAACGACACTCCAATCGCCAGCAAACCATACAAAGCGGTTCTCTTTAGAATTTGCTCCTGATTAAAGGGACTGAGAAAACTTTCACCGATCACCGTCGTGAAAATATAAAGAACGATCAATGTGATCAGGATTCCGAAAATTTGTTTCATCTTAAGATTGAGTGGCCAGATTCATAATTGCTTCTTCCGAAAAATCCGACCGGCCAAGCTCACCGGTCAGACGTCCTTCCCTCATTACCAGGACGCGATCCGCCATCCCCATGATCTCATCAAGCTCACTGGAAACGAACAGAACAGCCATGCCTTCGCTTGCAAACTTCTCCATCAATTGGTAAATCTCCTCCTTTGATCCGATGTCCACCCCGCGTGTCGGTTCATCAAGGAGAAGCACTGTCGGGGAGAGAGCCAGCCACTTTGCCAACACGATTTTCTGCTGGTTTCCTCCCGAAAGAAAACGAGCTTTCTGCCACGGTCCGGGCGTCTTAATCGCCAGAGCCTTTGTCATTTCCCGACAAAGCCTTTTTTCTTTTTCTCGATTCAAGAATGGTCCGCGCGCATCCATTTTCAAACTCGCCAGACTCGTATTTTCCTCCACCGTCAGGTCCAAAATCAGCCCTTTTTTCTTCCGGTCCTCAGGCACAAAAGCCAGACCCAGAGACATCGCCTCGCGAGGAGATTTTGGCAGCACCCCTTGGACTTTTCCAGCCAGCGGAGGAGTCATTCCAAAAATTGCTTCCAGCATTTCACTACGACCGGCCCCAACCAGCCCCGCAATCCCAACCACCTCACCGGCCCTTACCTGCAGATTAATTTCGTGATCAGGATTCGCCTCCGTCCGCAGCCCCTTTACCGAAAGAGCGGGTTCACCCAATTCGTGCTCGGTCCGTTGATAAAGTTGCGAAACATCCCGCCCCACCATCAAACGCACCATCGCCTCATGAGTCGCCTCCCCGACTCCCAATTCTCCAACCTTCTCACCATCTCGAAAAACGACAACCCGGTCTGACACCGTCATGACTTCAGCCAATCGATGGGAAACGTAGATGACGCTGACTCCCTGCTCCTTCAGATCGCGGACCACCTCAAAGAGGGTCTCCACTTCCCCATGGGACAGGCTCGACGTCGGTTCATCCATGATGATCACCTTCGCTCGCGTAGACAAAGCCTTGGCAATTTCAACGAGCTGTTGCTTTCCCAAACTGAGTTGGGAGAGAGGCGTTTCCGGATCAATTTCAAGCCCCACCTTTGTGAGATACTTGCGAGCCTCCAACCGGATCGTTTTTTGATCCATAAAACCAAACCTGTTGGGCTCCCGACCAAGAAACAGATTTGCCGCCACACTCAAATTCTCAGCCAGATTCAATTCCTGGTGAATCAGGGAAACTCCCTCCGCCTGCGCCGCGGCCACCGAGGAAACATCGAGTCTCCGCCCGTCCATTGTAATTTCGCCTTCATCAGGCTTTTGCACCCCGGCAAGTATCTTCATGAGCGTGCTCTTGCCCGCTCCGTTTTCCCCGATCAGCGAGACCACCTCTCCGCGCGCGACCTTAAGGTCAACGCCCTTGAGAGCGACAACACCAGGGAAACGTTTGGTGACTCCTCGGGCCGAGAGCATCACTTGCCCAGCTTGGCGTTGAGGTCTTTTTCGAACTCCTCAACGTTGTCCTTCCGGATGATCCGGGCCGGGATTTCGATAATGCCATTCTCAGGGATCATGCCGGTATCACCGCTCTTGATCGCGTGCAGCACCTTGATCGACTGATAGCCATAATCGTATGGATTCTGAACAACGGTGCCATAGATGATTCCCTCCTTAATCGCGGCAAGCGTTCCCGCATGCTCATCAAAACTCACAACCTTCACCAGGCCAACTTTGTTTGACTGCTTGAGTTCCTCGACAATCTGCGGTGCGTTGTAGTCGAAAAGCCCCACCATCACGGCCAGATTACCATGCTTCGTCAGCGCATCCGCGGCATTAGCCTTCGCCTTGGGAGAATCCACTCCATCCAAAAGGGTATCCAGAATGCTGTATTTTTCACCAGTCACCACCTGTCCGGGAGCATCATAACGGGATGAATCCTTTTCCCGCCCTACCAAATTATCGATCAGTCCCTGCCGGCGCTGGCGTGAGTTCAGTTGAGAAAGATTGCCAATAAAGATCACCACTTCTCCACCATCGGGAGCCGCTTCCTTGACGAGATCACCCGCGAGCCAGCCGGCCTCGTAGTTATCGATGCCAATGAAAACCTGTCGGTCGGAATCAGGAGCGTCGGTGTCCACCGTAATCAACGGCACCCTTGCGGCAGCTTCGTTGATGAAGCCGGTTTGGTTTTCAGGATCCCCAACCGCCATCGAGATTCCATCGACGCCCTTGCTGAGAAGGTCTTCAATCTTGGCCTTCTGATCGGTGATTGACTGTGGCGTGATGAATTCCGTTTCGACTCCCAGTTCCTTCGCGGCATCTTCACTCCCCTTTTTGCAGATCTCCCAGAAGTTGCTGACACTTGGAGCCACCAGCGCGTAGCTGGCTTTTCCCTCTTCCTTATCTCCGCAACCGGAAAATGCGAATGCAGTGAGCGCCATCGTGGAGGCCAATAACTTTTTCATGAGGCGATGATCAAACCGCCTTCAAGCCTCTTGGGCCAGCAGAAAAACACCCCTTCCCGGGGACTACCGAAACTGTTTCGTCTCCTCCAGGAAATGATAGCCCGCCTCTGCCAACCGATTCACAAGAGCTTCTTGGTCCAAACCATGCGTCTTGCAGAGATCATCCAGCGAGCTTGCATTATTCCGTAACTCCGTATTCGCCAAGCCTACCAGCAGGTGGGGATCCATCGATGCGAAGGTTTTGAGATTCATGTTGGAGCGGTGAATAAACTTGAATCGAGTTGACATCGAGGGCTTTTTCCGACAACAACCCGCCGCGCGGCGTCGGAAACGTCGCACCCCGAACTTTAAGGGCATCCCATGAAAAAAGACATCCATCCCGACTACCATCCCGTAGTCTTCCAAGACATGACCACCGGTCACCGCTACATCACCCGTTCCACCGCCAAGTCTGACAAGGTAGAGGAAATTGAGGGAGTTGAGCATTTCGTGATCTCGATGGGCCTCACCGCCGATTCCCACCCCTTCTTCACAGGTCAGAGCACCTTTGTGGACACCGAGGGACGCATCGACAAGTTCCAGAAGCGCTTCGGCACCGTTCGCCGTGCCAAGAAGCCCACTCGCGGCTAAACGAAGGAACTCAAATCCTTTCATTTTCAAAAGGCGGCTCTTCTCGGAGCCGCCTTTTTCGTTTAGATCGTGACTCATGGATGAAGCCGTCGAAAAACTCCTCCCCGCCATTGAGGAGCAACTAGCCTCTCCCGAGACCCCCTATGTTCTCGAGGCATTCGAACGTATCCTTGGCGAACCCGACATCGAGGAAGAAGAAGCAAAAGCGATGCTCGCCTTTTGCCTCGCTGACGAGATCGAGGCCATGATGGCTGCCGAACGCCCCTTCAACATCGAACGCTACCAAATGCTCCTTGGCCTGCTTCCCGTGATGCCGGAGGGCCGATAACCCGGTTCAGGCTTTGTTTCGGATACGTAAATTGCTCTTTCGCCCCGGCCATTTCCATCTTAAGATCTCTCCCCGATGGGCATCTTCGACAAACCCCGCCTCAAGCGCGCCACCAGGAGTGGCGACAGTGTTCCCGATGATCTCTGGACAAAGTGCCCCGATTGCGGGGAAATCATTCACACCCTTGATCTCAAGCAAAACAATCTGGTCTGCACCAAGTGCTCCCACCACTTCCTCATGGGAGCCTTTGACCGCTTCGAGCTCATTGCCGACGAAGGAACCTTTGCAGAAACGGAAAACGATCTCATTTCGACAAACCCCCTCGGCTTCGCCAACTACGCCGAAAAAACAGAACTTCTCCGTAGCAAGACGGGCCTGAAAGATGCCGTCGTTACCGGAAAGTTGGAGATTGGAGGACACCCCGCCATGGTCGCGGTGATGGACTTCAAATTCTTTGCGGGCTCCATGGGATCGGTCGTCGGTGAAAAAATCACCCGCGCCATCGAGCAAGCCACTGCCGAAAAGCGTGCCATCATTATCTTTTCATCGTCTTCAGGCGCCCGCATGCAGGAAGGCATGCTCTCCCTCATGCAGATGGCCAAAACCTGTGGCGCTCTTGCCCTCCACTCCGAAGCAAAGCTTCCTTATATTTCCGTCTTCACCCACCCCACAACCGGCGGAGTGACCGCATCCTTTGCCACCATCGGCGATATCAATATCGCCGAGCCAAAGTGCATGATCGGCTTCGCCGGCCCCCGTGTCGTCAAGGAAACGACTCATCAGGATCTGCCCCCCGGCTTCCAGACCGCCGAATTCATGCTCGAACACGGATTGGTCGATGCCATCGTGCCGCGAAGAGATTTGCAGCGCAAACTCGCATGCTATCTGGGCTACACCATGCCGGAAAAATAAGCGGCTTATTTCGCGACCACTCTCGGCGGGCTCGTATTTCCATAACGATCCACCGCGCTCACCGCGATGGCATCGGGCACCCCCTTCAAAGTCACCTTTGTTCCGCCGACCACGGTGCTGAACATCCATGTTCGTCCCACCCGGACCTGCACCGCATATTTGGAACACCCGGCAACGGCACCCCAGGCAACGTTGACATTGCCACCGGATATCGCCGCTTTCACTTTCGGAGTTGCCGGTGGTGTCCTGCTCACCCACGGCATCGGCGGAACGAGGGCAGGCTCTTGATAAAAGTTTTTCACCAGGGCATTGCTCACCCCGCCCCGATTATTCATGAGCGATTTCATGCTCCAAAACACATGCCCCACGTAGTTTTTCCCAACACTGCGCGTCAATGAAACCTGATTCACAATCTCACTGGCAGGACGCCCGGGGTCCTCGCTGGAATTGATTCGCGACGAAGCAATTCCGGGCCAAACAGGACGGGTCCCTTGTGAACGCCACCACGCAATCAAGCGGCTAAAACTCTGGGGACTGTTGATTCTCCAATAGAGCTGGGGCGTCATGTAATCACACCATCCTTTTTGGAGCCACTTCCGCGAATCAGCAGAAAGGTGGTGATAGGCATCAATACTTGCCGTCGTCCCGCGCGGCACTCCGGGACGCCAGATTCCAAAAGGACTAATCCCAACCCTCACCCATGGCTTCTTGGCCTTAACCGAAGTATACATTGCCTTCACGAACCCATCGGCAGCCACCCGGCGGGCGGCTGGAGACTTTCCATCTGGAAACACCTGCTTCGCCCGCCCCCGCGAATCAACATCAGGATAGGGATAAAAGTAATCATCAATATGGACACCATCGACGTCATACCGGTTGACCACATCCATAATGACCGCCAGCGCACGTTTTTGCGTGAAGGAACTTGAAGGGTCCATCCACTTATAGGTTTTAAAGTTCCGAATCACCGAGGGATGAGTTCTCACCACATGATTCCGGGCCGTCGGCATATTCTTGTTTGGAAGGGCTCGAAATGGATTGAACCAGGCATGAACCTCGATCCCTCTCGCCTTCGCCTGCTGAATGCAGTATGCCAAAGGATCATAACCCGGCGAACGTCCCTGGGTCCCGCTGATCCAGTGACTCCAGGGCTCCAGACGTGACTGATAAACCGCGTCCGCATTGGGACGGACCTGAAAAATGATCGCATTCATTTTCATCGCGGCCATCCGGTCCAGAATCGCCCTGAGCTCAGCTCTTTGCCTATCCGGGCCCAAGCCCTTCTTGGACGGCCAATCGATGTTGTAAACACAGGCCACCCACGCCCCACGAAACTCCCGGGGCACCATCGGCACCCGCTCGGCAGACGGCGCATATCGCTGGCCCAATCCAGATCCAATCAGCAGAGCGAAAACGAAAAATATTCTTAACATTCGTTAACATCATCCAGAATCCCCCCTAAACAACAAGGTGAATCCTCGCCAGTGGCCTGTCCCATCGAACAAAAACTCTCCGCATTGTCGAACAAACGTTCCAAGGAAAGATGCCGGGACGCCCCTCGAAAAGCCGGGCTTTGACAGATCCCGGCAACCGGGATCAAGGCAGCAAGGTCCAAACTCAACTATTCATGCTCTTCGATCTTTCGCTGATATCTCTTTCGATAAGCTCGGGGAGATTGCCCGATAAGTTGAGAGAACTTTCGCGAAAACGCGCTGTGATCATAAAACCCCACTTCAAGCGCAATACTCGTCACCGGCTCTTCACTGGATGCCAACATCTCGCAAGCCCGCAGAACCCGTAATCTCATCACGTAATGAGTGGGGGTTGTCTTGTAGATGTTTTTAAATTTCCGCTCCAACTGTCGAACCGACATCCCCGCCTCTTTTGCAATCTTCGAAATCGAATTTGTCTTCGCAAAATTTTTCGTGAGCAGTTCGGTCACCGCCTCCAGGTCATCATCAAGTTTCACCCGGTAGCTCCTGACCAACCCGCACAACCCGGCCACTTCACCACTCCGGGTGAAAAACGGAATTTTGTCAGTCGTATACCATTCGGGCACCCCGATCTCGTTCGGGAAAAGCTCAACCATGTCATTGATGGGCATTCCTGTCTCCAGAACGCTCCGGTCATCCTGGGAAAACTTTTCGGCCATCTGGGGAGGAAAGATCTCGTGGTCCATTTTTCCAATCAACTCGACTTCCTCATCAAAACCACAATGGTGCACAAATGCTCGGTTTCCTGCCACCAGTCTAAGATGCGAATCCTTTGCAAAATACATTAGATCCGGAAGGTATTCGAAAAGATCACGCACTGTCCCGGGACGAAGAGTTTCGATCCAACGCGCGACATCTTCCTGATTCATGTCGCAATCATACACAAATAACACGCTCCCATACAAGCCAGCAGCCCCCTTCCTGATCTAATCTCCCCTCATAAATGTCCAACTCACCGAATATCGCAATCGTCGGCCTCGGCTTCGGAGCCGAATTTATCCCCATCTACCAGCGGCATCCAAACGCCAATCTTGTCGCCATCTGCCAGAGGACCGAGTCCTCGCTCAACGAGATCGGCGACAAATTTGGCATCACAAAACGCTACACGAGTTACGACGAACTCCTCGCTGATCCCGAGATCGATGCCGTCCACCTCAACTCCCCCATCCCGAACCACGCCGAGCAAACAATTGCCGCTTTGAAAGCGGGCAAACACGTCGCCTGCACTGTTCCCATGGCCACCTCGGTCGAGGACTGCAAGGCCATCGTCGATCTCTGCGCCTCTACCGGACTGAGCTACATGATGATGGAAACCGTCGTCTACGCCCGCGAATTCCTCTTCATGAAGGAACTCTACGACAAGGGCGAGCTCGGCAAGCTCCAGTTCCTCAAGGCCTCCCACCAACAAGACATGGAAGGCTGGCCCGGATACTGGCCCGGCCTTCCCCCCATGCACTACGCGACCCACTGCGTCGGCCCCCTCCTCGGCCTTGGACGTCATCAGGCCGAATACGTTTCCTGCTTCGCTTCCGGCACGATCCGCGAAGAAATGCACGAATGCTACGGATCTCCCTATGCCGTCGAAAGCTGCCACGTGAAATTCAAGGACTCCGACCTCTCCGGCCTCGTCTACCGTTCCCTCTTCGATGTCGCCCGCCAATACCGCGAGTCCATCGAAGTCTACGGCGATAAAAAAGGCGTGGAATGGCCTCTCATCGAAGGAGAGCAACTCGTCGTCCACACTGCCAGCAAGCCCGAGCCCGAGATTCCCGAGCGCGTCGAGTGCCCGGACTACGCCCATCTTCTTCCCGATGAAATCGCGCCTTTCACCACCGGTGGTGTCTACGGCGGCGAAGAAGGCGAAGACCATCTCAGCTTCACCCAGGGTGCCGGCCACGGCGGCTCCCACCCCCATCTGGTGCACCAATTCGTCGAACTCCTCCGTGGAAACGGCGAAGGTTACCCCAATGCCGTCCAATCGGCCAACATCACCTGCACCGGTATTCTGGCCCACGAATCCGCTCAAAAAGGCGGCGAAATCGTCCGTCTCCCGGAGTTCACCATCCAGTAAAGGGGCAAACCAACCTAACCCGGGGCAACGCCCTGGATCCCCATCTCACAAGTCCCCAAGCCCTGTAAGGGCAATCTAATTTAACGTCCGACCAAACATTTCCATCCACTATGAAACGCCTTCTCATCCTCCTCCCGCTTGCGCTCATCGCGTTCCTCTCTCTTGCCCAAACTCCCCCCGGGAACCCGGCATCCACAAAAGAGGGCCCGCTTCGCATCCTCTTTCTCGGACACGACCAAAAGCATCACAACTCAAACGAGTATTTCCCAATGCTGGCCAAAGCAACGGGACGGGAGGCAATCTACTTCGACTATCACACCGATGTCGAGAAGGCCCTTGGCGACTACGACTACCTCTCCCGCTTCGATGGTGTCCTTCTCTATGCCAACCACGATGGAATCACGCCCAAGCAATTCCAAAACCTCTCCCGCTTTGTCAACGAAGGCGGCGGCTTCATCCCTGTCCACTGCGCGAGTGCCTGTTTCTCAAATGAACCCGGCTTCACCAAACTCGTGGGAGGGAAATTCGCCCACCACAAAGGCAAGGTATTCGCCACCTCCATCATCGCGCCCAACCACCCTGCAATGAAGGACGTCAAAGAATTCAGCGCCTGGGATGAAACCTACGTCCACTCCGGACAAACCGACGACCGCGAGATCCTCATGGTCCGCAAGCCCGAGGGCGATGACAACGTCACCACCCCGGAACCCTGGACTTGGACCCGCTCTCAAGGAAAAGGCCGCGTCTTCTACACCGCCTCCGGCCACGACCAACGCGTCTGGAGCAAAGATGAATTCCACCAACTCATCAAATCAGGCATCCTCTGGGCCGTCGGTGAGGCCCGCCGTACCACCTACGAAAAATTCATCTCCTCCCGTGCCCCCCTGAAGTACGAAAAACGTGATAATATCCCCAACTACGAAAAACGGCCCGAACCCCTCGCTTTCCAAATCCCTCTCTCACCCGCCGACAGCCTCTCCTACACCCAGGTCCCCGTCGGTTGGAAACTCGAACTCTTCGCCTCCGAGCCCGACATCATCAATCCCATCTGGATGCAGTGGGATCACCGTGGCCGTCTCTGGGTTCTCGAAACCATCGACTACCCGAACGAAGTCCGCAGCGAGGACCCGGGCGATGACTCCCTCAAAATCCTCGAAGACACCAACGGCGACGGCAGGTGCGACAAAGTCACCGTCTTCGCGGACAAGCTCAACATCCCCACTTCCTTCGTCTTCGCCAATGGCGGCGTCGTCCTCCATCAGGCTCCCCACACCTTCTTCCTCCAGGACACCGACGGAGACGATGTGGCCGACAAAAAAGAAATCCTCCTCAGCGGCTGGGGCACCAATGACACCCACGCCGGACCGTCCAATCTCCGCTATGGCCTCGACAACCACATCTGGGGCACCGTCGGCTACTCCGGCTTCTCCGGAAAAGGCACGCGCTTCGGCATGGGCACTTATCGTTTTGGAAAGGACCTCTCGTCCCTCGAATTCCTCCACCAATTCAACAACAACACCTGGGGCCTCGGCTTTAACGACAAAGGTGATGTCTTCGGCTCAACCGCCAATCGTCACCCCTCATTCTTCGGAGGCATTCCCGCCACCGTCTACGAAGGAGGAAAAGGCCTCACCGCCAAAAGCATCGCCAACACCGAAGCCTTCCAACCCATCACCCCCAACATTCGTCAGGTCGATGTCTTCAATGGTTACACCGCAGCCGCCGGCCACGCCTTCGCCAACTCGGACAACTTCCCCGAATCCTGGCGCGGAAAAATGGCCTTCGTCAACGGACCCACCGGCAACCTCCTCGGCAAATTTGAAACCGTTCAAGATGGCGCCGGACACCTCTCCAAAAACCGACACTCCCTTGTCGCTTCGGCCGATGAACACTTCTCACCCATTGCCGCCGAAGTCGGGCCCGATGGTAACCTCTGGATCGCCGATTGGTATAACTTCATCATCCAGCACAACCCCACTCCGAACGACAATCGTGGTGGCTACGCTGCCAAAACCGGAAAAGGAAACGCCCACGTCAATCCCAACCGCGATCGCTCCCATGGCCGCATCTACCGACTCGTCTGGGAAAAAGCACCCGCTTCTAAAATCACCTCCCTCGATCCAAAAGACACCGCGACCCTCGTCTCCGCACTCAGCAGTGACAACCAATTCTGGCGACTCACCGCTCAGCGTCTGCTGATTCAAGGAAATCATACGAGCACCGAAGCAACCCTCCGCAACCTCACCAAACAACCCGGCGTCGCAGCCATCCACGCCTTCTGGGCCCTCCACGGACTCGCTCTCCTCAAAGAAGAAGACATCCAATACGCCCTCCTCTCCAAAGATCCCGCCCTCCGCCGAAATGCCATCCGCGCCCTCGATGATCAATCAGCAACGAAGCTCATCTTCGAATCCGGTGTCATCAACGACCGAAACCTCGAAACCCGCCTCGCCGCCTTCGTCACCTTGAGCACGGTCCCCACCACTCCCGAAATCAAAACCGCGATCTCCGGCCTCCTCCTCGACCCCATCAACCAAAAAGACGAATGGCTCCTCGCCGCCCTCCAGGCGGCCTCCAAGCGTCATGGTGTGAACCAATCGATCGCATACAAAGCAGGACCAAATCTCCTCATCAACCCCACTTGGACTGAGATCAGTTATGCCGGTCGGTCGGTCCGCGAAAACAATAATGGCGTCTTCCATATCCGTTCAGACAAAGGCTCCGATTCTTCCTTCTCCACCAACCTGAAGATCACCCCCAACACCTCCTATCGACTCAAGGGTGAAATTAAAACCAGTAACATCAAAGGAGCGAAAGGAGCACTCTTCAACATCCACGAACTCCAGGACCCCGAAAAAGGAGCCACCAAGCCCCTATCCGGAAAGACCGACTGGACCGGGGTTTCCCTCGATTTCAATTCCGCCGGTCACTCCAGCATCACGATCAACGCCCTCTTCGGAGGCTGGGGATTGTCCACCGGCCAAGCCTGGTATCGCAACGTGACCCTCCACGAACTCCTTCCAGTCCCCGTCGACGCCACCCCCGTAATCGCCGCCAAACCCGACGCCGTCCGCGGAAAGGACATCTTCCTCAAGCACCAAACCGCCGCCTGCAGCCGCTGCCACCAGGTTGCTGGAGCAGGTGGAGTCATCGGACCCGCGCTCGATGGCATTGGCGCCCGCAAGGACCAAGCCTATCTCCGCGAATCCCTCATCGAACCCGGCAAAACCATCGCCGAAGGCTACCCCGGAGAAGTCTCCCCCATGCCCCCCATGAACCTCCTCCTCACCGACCAGGAAATCGAAGATGTCCTCCTCTACCTTCAGAGTTTGAAATAAGGGTTCATCGCCGATTTCGGAGCAACTTTAATCAGAGCCTGGCAATCGCACCCCCAATCGCCTCAGCCATCCCGGCTTCCGTCCGGATATAAATCTCCTGCAAACCTTTCTCAGATTGCATCACGGCCTTCAACCCTCCTGACACTTCGCGCTGAATCCGAATGGCCCCTGTCGCACCTCCCTGCCCCAAGGATTTTCCCCCATAGGATCTCCCGATAATGAACCCAATCACTCCGTCCATCGCCTCGATCTTCTTGATGAGGACACGACACTCTTTGGAGGTAGATTGATGACGTCCACGAGAAGGCATAAGCGCATGAGGGTTAGCCGTAAGTCCCCACACTTTCAAGCCCAACAGGCCGGAACCTCTCCATCTCAACCTGGTTCCAGGTCGACACCTTCGACAAAAGCTGGCAGTGCCTTGTCGCTAAAGGAGAAGGATCGAACTGGCGAATTCACCGGAGAGGCGACAATGACGCCCTCGCCTTCGCCGGAGGGAGCGCCGACATCTTCGGGGGAAATGTGAATGACGGGGAATGCCACCACGTCCTCGCCCACCACGTCCTCGCGGTCTCGGAAGCCGGAATTTCAACCCGCCTCTTTCTCGATGGGGCCCTCGTCGCCACCGGAAATGGCCCGGGCCTTGGATCGAATGGAAAGCCCATGATGATCGGAGAAAACCCTGACGCCAGTGGAAGGGCCGCGTTGATGACCTCGGCATCTTCTCCTCGGCCTTAAACGAACATCAGGCCAAGGCGAGCCACACTCTCGCTCTCGAGCCCAAATTCGAATACCCCCCCGGAGATGTCAACCAACTCTTCACCGCCCTCTCGGTTGAACTTCAACGCGACGACGGAACCATCGTTTATCTCAATGGAAGCGAAGTGTTTCGCTCAAATATGAACAGCGGAACCGGTGACCACTTCCTCTTCACTTTCATTCGAAACCTTGCTGACGACGACCTGAAATACACTGTCCAACTTTCCTCCGACCTCGTCAATTGAACCAATGACATCGACGATGTCATTCTCTGGAATTCCACTCATAACGGCGACGTAACCTCCACCGGGCAGTATCTCATCGCCGACACAATCGGACAAAACACTCGCAAGTTCGTCCGCATTCACATCTCGCAACGAGAGTAGCGATCGGGACTTAAAAACGTCCCCATGAATTCTCCACCCGGGGGGCTGATCAAAATCCGACCTGCACACGAAAAACGGCAGTTCCCCCTGACGGATTTACAAAGGTGTAAGTGACAACCTCCGTTCCCGTTCCGTCATAGGGATTCTCAATCTGACTCAGAGTCATCGCCCCGGAGGCATCAGTCCAAACACGGCCTCCTTCGCTCCATTCCAAGCGGTATTTTAATCCGCCCGCAACTCCCAAGCGTCGACGAAAGCTCATCGAAAAGAACGATCCCTGCTCCGAAGCGACCATCATTGTCGAAAACAACGGCACGCTCCCCCCATTTTCAGGCCCGGAACCACAGGCATACTCCATCAAATTGTTCTCACGATCCTTGTCCGGGTCCGACTCTCCATTGCGATCAAGAGTCGTGAAATGGCGCTCTTCCCAATCGTCACCGATGCCATCGTTGTCCGCATCAACCAAAACCGCAGCCTGACGTAAGCGGGTTTTCAATGCTTCTCGATTCGCCTTATTTGCGAGATCAAGAGCGGTGAGATTAAAGGGCGGATCCAAGGGCCGGTTCCAGGCGTCAAGAATGACGACATCACGATAGTTTGCCCCCCAGGAAACCGCCACGTTCACTTCGTTGGTATCCTGCAACCACGGCATATCACGCCCCCCGGTCATCAGATCGTTCGAACTCTCATTGCTCAGATTCCAATTCACCCCGAGAATCTCGATCTTATAATCGCTCTCTTCAGCTTGAAGCTCCTGAAATATTTGCGAAAGGTAGCCAAACTGGCTCCGGCAGTAACTTCATGTCGATGAGCCGAAATAATAAGCCGTGACCTGATGGCGATAATTTGCGGGAGAAACTTTCTGCCCAAATCTCGGCGAGGTCTCGTTGACATCCGAAAGGGAAAAATCAGCAACCGGCCCGGCCGCCCAAACCGAAGGAGCGAGAAACAAGGTGAAAAGAAGCGGTCGAATATTCATTGTCGGATCTTTTCACAATCGTCTCCTACAGGCAATGGCATGTTATTCCTGCCTGCACCTATCTGCAGGAGAAAAATCCGCCCGACCTCGGAAAAAACCACTCTCTGTCTCCTTTCCGCCATAAAAAAAACAAGACCTCCATTCTTGAATCACGCTCCAAAAAACCCAAGATCCTCCTATTGATGAAAAAACCACTCCTCGCATTAGCCGCCCTTCTTCCGCTTACTGCTTCAGCCGCGAAATATTCCATCAACGCCCGACCATTTGGCCAGGTCGACGGAAAGCCGGTCAAACTCTATACCCTCTCCAATGAATCAGGGGCGAAGGTCTCGATCACCAACTACGGCGGCACGGTCACTTCGCTCGTCGTCCCCGACAAGAACGGCAAGATGGGCGACGTCGTCCTCGGCTTCGATACGGTGGCGGAGTATGTCGAAAAAAGCCCCTACTTCGGCTGCATCACGGGGCGCTACGCAAACCGAATCGCAAAGGGTAAATTCACACTCGATGGCAAGGAATACACTCTCGCGACAAACAACGAACCAAATCACCTTCATGGCGGACTCAAGGGCTTCGACAAACAGATCTGGAAAGCCACTTTGGGAAACACTGGTGACAGCCCGACTCTCACCCTGTCCTACACCAGCCCCGATGGTGAAGGAGGATACCCCGGCACTCTTGAGAACACGGTCACCTATACCTTCACCCAGGACAACGCACTGCGTATTGACTACAAGTCAACCACTGACAAACCCACTGTTCTAAATCTCACCAACCACAGCTACTTCAACCTCGCGGGCGAAGGGAGCAAGACGGTCCTCGATCATCACCTCCAACTCAACGCCGGTCGATACAACCCGGTCGACAAGACTTCCATTCCCACAGGCATCGATCCGGTTAAGGGCACTCCTTTCGACTTTAGTAAAGCCACCCGCATCGGCGAACGGATCGATCAAGACCACGAACAGCTCCAGAATGGCAAGGGATACGACCACAACTTCATCTTAAAGGATAGCCGGAGCGATAAGCTGGTTGTTGCGGCCATCGTCACAGAGCCGACCAGCGGCCGTGTCCTTACGGTCTCCACCACCGAACCCGGCATCCAGCTCTACACCGGCAACTTTCTCGATGGGCCGGAGGGCAAGGGTGGCAAAGTCTATCCCCACCGCTCCGCTTTCTGCCTCGAAGCCCAAACCTTCCCCGACTCCCCCAACCAGAAAAAATTCCCCTCACCGGTGTTACGCCCGGGCCAAACCTATACTCAAACCACCATTTACCGGTTGGGAGTTTCCAAATAATTCTTCCATCGAACCCTCACCCGGCGGTCACCCCGCCGGGTTTATTCGGTACAGAAGAAACCCCGGACCAAACCCGGGGCATCCTTTCTCTTCTGATTCCACTCGCGGCCCGTCGGACTTGGAAAGGAGGTGTCACTCAGGGCCGGGCGGAAAATACAAACCCAACCTATTGGATTTCTCTCTCCTCCTGATCTTTGAGCCCGGGGTTCATCCAGCCCGTATAGAAAAAATGCCACAATCCCCTTCCGGAGATTGTGGCATGAGTTGTGAATCTATTCTGTCCACTTATTCGTTCTCCACCACGCGGAAGAAGCGGCGAACATCGATTGGCTCAAAGAGCGCAAAGGTGTAAGTCGTGAACTCTCCACCAGAGGCAACGCTGTCATTGATGTCCTCACCAAAATCAACCAGATCGGTCGAAGTGAAGACCGCATAGGTCTTATTATCACGGGAGTTCCACGTCAAGGTGACTTGGTTGGTCTCCGCATTGTAATCAATCGAAGTGATTTCGGGTGGAGCGAGTGATCCCGCTTCGCCGAAGTATTCAATCTCTGACATGGCGTGGTTGGCATTACCCGTCCGGGTGACATCGTATCGGATGAACATGTAGGGATCCGAAGCAAACGGGAGGTCAATCCGGGCAGTCTGATTCCGCGTCGCTCCCCAGATCGAGGTGTCGTCGGCACGCTCGTAGATGGTCTCAAAATTGATACCATCGTTAGATCCCTGGATTTGGAAATCGAGAGGATCACGGGCCGGTGTGTCGTTACTCGAAGTCAGGGTAAAGTGAGTCAGCGAGACCGGGGTCTCAAACTCAACAGTGATGTTCTGGGGAGCCCCGTTACAGCACACTTTGTTCTGCCCGCCGCCAGTTAAGTTGTCGAATACGTCGAAGAATCCTTCGCTACCGCCGAAGTTACCGAAGTATTCTTCGCTAGAAGCCGTGATCCCAATCCAGTTAAAATTGGTTCCTGCGGTTTGCGGTGTATCAACGCCTGCCGGAATTGTTTCCCCTTCAACACCATCTTCTTCCGGATCGGTCAGATCTCCTCCCAGCAAGCCTCCAATAAGGGTAATTGTGGGAACGGCTGACTTACTATCAGGATCGTTGGGATCGGTGGAGTTATCGACCTCAAAGCCATCTTTTTGATTATCACCATCGGAATCGGCCTTATTTGGATCGGAGCCAGTTTGAGTGGCACTGACAAAGGTCCCGCCACCATCCTCGACGCCATCTAAAAGTCCGTCGTCGTCGCTATCGGGGTTGCTCGGATCGGTGCCTGTTTCGGTAGCGCTCACGAAGGTTCCACCTCCGTCCTCGACTCCATCCTTGTAGCCGTCACCGTCGGTGTCTTCGTTGCTGGGATCGAGCCCACTTTCAGATTCCTCGAGGTTGGTCAGACCATCCATGTCGAAGTCATCATCAGGTCCCTCCGAAAGGTCGTCGAAAAACTTTATTTCAAAGCCGTCATCGAGACCATCCATGTCCGAATCGAGTGAGGCGCTGAAGGAGGTTTCAAGGAGTTCATAGTCTGCAATATTGAAGGGATCCCCGGTCTTGTCGCCTTTCTCTTTTGCGGCGAAGAGCTGCACCTGGGCACCACCCCCTCTTTCCCAATAGACGAATTCCATCACATGATTTCCGTATGCGAGTTGGATTGCTCCAAGAGTGGTCGTTGAGCCGCGGTTGCGATCATCAATCGTAGCGACTTCGCCATCGATAAACAAACCGCCACCGTCATCCGAGTTAAAGCCGAAGGTGTAAATTCCGGGCTCATCGATGAAGATTGAGCCTGAGGCTATGAGTCCATAATCGTTGGTGTCCGTGTCCTGCCCGGGAAGAACCGGAAAATTACGCGAATCCGGGAACGGTCCCTGGGCGTTTTCCCGGAAATTAATGTCGATCTCGGCGGTGTTGGTTTCGGCGATGATATTCGCCGGAGTGTCAAAAAGAGCACGGGTATCGGCGATTGAGTTCAGTGCGACAGAGGAAGTGGCGTTGCGAACCGACCATCCAGCGGGAACGCTTGCGTCGTCGTTAGGATCGGACGATGATTTGACTTCAGAGCCATCGCTGAAGCCGTCATTGTCGGTATCTGCAAGATTCGGGTTCGTTCCAGTATTGTCGGCATCGACAAAAGTGCCGGTGTTGGTTTCAACGAGGTCGTTCAGCCCATCGCTGTCCGTGTCTACACTCAAAGGATTGGTTCCGGTATCAGTGGCACTGGCATAAATTCCGGTATTGGTTTCCGCGCCATCCTTGATGCCATCGTCATCGCTGTCGTCGTCCTGAGGATCGGTCCCGGCGAGGAATTCATCAAGGTTGCTTGAATCATCCGAATCAAGATCGCCTGCGGCATCATTCGTCGTATGGTCGAGACCGTTGGCATCTTCATAGTCGTCCGGCATGCCGTCGCCGTCGCTGTCGGGAGCAGAGACCGCGCTGAGACTGTCGATTTCCCAGTTTGGGGTCAGCGTTCCCACCGCGCCCTGGTCATTGGCCATCAGGAACTGGAACTGAACGATGTCACCGGCACCGAACGGAAATGGGCCGGCCGTGCTCGTGATGTAGGTTTCCGCTGCGTGACCGGGAGAGATTCCGCCAAAGGCAGTCAATCCTCCGAGGGCGTGCGCGCCGATGAGGTTCCCGGTGTTGTAACCGTTCTCGGTGAACTTTGCACCTTCGACATAGACAAACGATCCTCCATTGACGCTAATATATAGTGCAGCGCCATCCCAATCGCCGCCCTCAATATCGTAGCGATGATCAAAACTCACGACGTAACCGCCGGTCGTACTTACGGTGAGTTCCGGACTCGTCAATCTTGTATGCTCGTTGGGCGCACCATTTGCCGAACCGTCTGTCGACCAGGCTCCGGCTGCAGTATCGTAGGCCCATGGATTATCATGATTATTTTCGTTGGTGACGGTGAAGCCACCATCATTGGCGTTAAAGTCCTCAACGAGTAAATCGACAGCCCCGGCAGAGGAGACCATCGTAATGGCCACGAATGGGGCCATCGGCAGGTTTTTAGTTAGGTATTTTGACATAATGGCTCAGTGATGAGAATCACAATCCATTAGCCTAACGGGGGTCCATAGGTCAAGAATATTCCTTCCGTTTTATTGCAAGA
>ERZ887942.779-NODE-779-length-24420-cov-5.481264_pt1 | contig 24420 bp, 18 predicted proteins | sample MGYA00521099_ERZ887942 | MGnify/ENA primary metagenome ERZ887942 (study PRJEB32303, sample SAMEA104408605) | aquatic metagenome | biome: Brackish water; feature: Pelagic; material: water | place: Baltic Sea | collected 2014-06-07T06:48:00 | depth 16,251 m ...
CATCATGACCGGAACAGGCATCGTGGCGCTGGCGGGCATCGTGGTGAACAACAACATCGTGCTGATCGACACCTATCAGGAATACGCCCGCTACATGCCAAGGATCGAAGCAATCACCCGCACCGTCGAGGCGCGCATCCGCCCGGTGCTTTTGACCACCATCACCACCATGGCGGGCCTGACCCCCATGATGTACGGGATCAGCCTTGATTTCGCCAATGGTGGCTACACGGTCGACAGCCCGACCGCGTTGTGGTGGAAACAATTGGCCACCGCGGTGGTCTTTGGCCTGGGCATCGCCACGGTTCTGACGCTGATCTTCACGCCGGCACTTCTGGCCTTTCGCATCTGGTTCTGGACAATTCTGGGCATGCTCGGGCGTGGTTTGGGCCGGCTTGGCGCGGGCGAGATGAGCCGCAGGACCCAAGACTGGGCACTGACGCGTCAGGCCAAGCGGGCGGTCAACCCGACGATTTTCTGGGATGAGGATCCACATGCCGATCCTGATCGCGCCGATCATCAGGCCGACCTGACACAGGCGCCCGTGCAACAAGCCCCGCTGAGGGCGGCGGAATGACCACAGGGGTGTGTTTGAGCCCCGTGATCAGCCCAAGCGACCCCATGCGACAAGGCATCGGCAACTAGCCTCGAAAAATGCGCGCGCCCTGTCGGGGGCGTAAGGCGGACAGGCACGCGATTTTTCGTACGAAAAATCGCACCCCCCCTGGCGCCCGTCCCGCGCTATTCTGCGGCATGTTTGCGTGATTTCAGCATCGGGCCCAGATAGCGACCGGTGTGGCTGCGCGCGATCTGGGCCACGTCTTCGGGCGTGCCGACGGCCACGATCTCTCCACCGCCATCACCGCCTTCGGGGCCGATGTCGATGATCCAGTCCGCGGTCTTGATCACATCGAGATTGTGCTCGATCACCACCATGGAATTGCCCTGATCGACCAATTCATGCAGCACCTCGAGAAGCTTTTTCACATCCTCGAAATGCAGCCCCGTGGTGGGTTCGTCCAGAATGTAGAGCGTGCGCCCGGTCGAGCGTTTGGCCAATTCCTTGGACAGCTTGACCCGCTGCGCCTCGCCGCCGGACAGGGTGGTGGCTTGCTGTCCCACCTTGACATACCCCAGACCCACCCGCACCAGCGCATCCATCTTTTCGCGGATCGACGGCACCGCCTTGAAGAATTCCTGTGCGTCCTCGACCGTCATGTCCAGCACATCGGCGATGGACTTGCCCTTGAACTGCACCTCGAGCGTTTCGCGGTTGTAGCGCTTGCCCTTGCAGGTCTCGCAGGTGACATAGACATCGGGCAGGAAATGCATCTCGATCTTGATGACACCGTCCCCCTGACACGCCTCACAGCGCCCACCCTTGACGTTGAAACTGAACCGTCCGGGCTTGTATCCGCGCGCTTTGGACTCGGGCAGCCCCGAGAACCAATCGCGGATCGGGGTGAAGGCGCCAGTGTAGGTCGCGGGGTTCGATCGCGGCGTGCGCCCGATGGGCCGCTGGTCGATATCGATCACCTTATCGAGATGCTCGAGTCCTTTGATGGTCTCGCAGGGCGCAGGCGTTTGGCGCGCACCGTTCAGGCGCATGGACGCGGTCTTGAAGAGGGTCTCAATCGTCAGCGTGGACTTTCCGCCCCCCGACACACCTGTAACGCAGACGAATTTGCCCAGCGGAAACTCGGCCGTCACGTCCTTGAGGTTGTTGCCCGAGGCCTTCACCACCTTGAGCTTCTTGCCATTGCCCTTGCGCCGCTTGGCGGGCACGGCGATCTGGCGCACCCCGGACAGATACTGTCCGGTAATGGAATTCTTATCGGCCGCCACCACATCCGGTGTGCCGTGGCTGACCACTTCACCGCCATGCACCCCAGCCCCGGGGCCAATGTCAAAGACATAATCCGCCTCGCGGATCGCCTCCTCGTCATGCTCCACCACGATCACCGTATTGCCCTGATCTCGAAGGTTTTTCAGCGTTCCAAGCAAGCGATCATTGTCACGCTGATGCAGCCCGATGGAGGGCTCATCAAGCACATAAAGTACCCCTGTGAGGCCCGACCCGATCTGACTGGCCAACCTGATACGCTGGCTTTCCCCACCCGAGAGCGTGCCGGAATTGCGGCTGAGCGTCAGGTATTCCAGGCCAACATTGTTCAAAAACCCAAGCCGCTCACGGATTTCCTTCAAGATCGCGCGGGCAATCTCGTTTTTCTGTTTGCTGAGATGCTCAGGCGCGTCGGTGACCCACTCAAGCGCCTCGCGGATCGACATCTGAACGACCTGCCCCACATGCATGAGACCTTTCTCCGATCCGATCTTGACCGCCAGAGCCTCCTCGCGCAGACGGTATCCCTCGCAGGTTCCACAGGGTCGGTTGTTTTGATAACGCTCGAATTCCTCACGAATCCAGTTGCTATCCGTCTCCCGGTAACGTCGCTCCATATTCGGGATCACGCCTTCGAAGACGCGGCTCACCTGATAGACGCGCCCGCCCTCGTCATAGCGAAACGAGATTTCCTCGTCGCCAGAACCGTGCAGGAAAACCTGCTGCACATGCGGCGCGAGGTCCTTCCAACGGGTGTTCTGGTCAAACTCGTAATGCTTCGCAATCGCCTCAATGGTCTGCAAAAAATACGGGCTCTTGCCCTTGCGCCATGGGGCCAGCGCGCCGTCATAAATCTTCAGGTTCTGATCCGGCACGACCAGCCGCTCATCAAAGAAAAGCTCCATGCCGAGCCCGTCACAGTCCGGGCAGGCCCCAAACGGCGCGTTGAAGGAAAAGAGCCGCGGCTCAATCTCGGGGATGGTGAACCCACTGACCGGGCACGCAAATTTTTCGGAAAACACCATGCGCTCCGGATCGCCTTGCTTGGGCGCCGTCTCCAGAATGGCAATCCCATCAGCCAGATCCAGCGCCGTGCGCAAACTGTCCGCTAGCCGGGTCTCCAACCCCTCACGCACAACGATCCGGTCCACCACCACGTCGATATCGTGGCGGAATTTCTTGTCCAGCGTGGGTGGGTCATCGAGCTCATGAAATGCGCCATCTACCTTCACCCGCTGAAACCCCGATTTGCGCAGCTCCAGAAACTCCTTGCGGTATTCGCCCTTGCGGTCGCGCACGATGGGGGCCAGCAAGAACGCCCGTGTGCCCTCCTCCAGCGCCATGACCCGGTCAACCATATCCTGCACCTGCTGCGCCTCGATGGGCTTGCCGGTGGTGGGGCTGTAGGGCGTGCCCGCGCGCGCGAAAAGCAGGCGCAAATAGTCATAAATCTCGGTCACCGTGCCAACGGTCGAGCGGGGGTTCTTCGACGTGGTCTTTTGCTCAATCGATATGGCCGGGCTGAGCCCGCTGATATGATCCACATCGGGTTTCTCCATCATATCAAGGAATTGCCGCGCATATGCGCTCAGCGATTCCACATAACGGCGCTGCCCCTCGGCATAGATCGTATCAAACGCGAGCGACGACTTGCCCGAGCCCGAAAGCCCGGTGATCACCACAAGCTGATCGCGCGGAATATCCACGTCGATATTCTTCAGATTGTGTTCGCGCGCGCCGCGCACCTCGATGAATTTCTGCTCAGCCATACTGCCCCCAGGACGTTCAAGCCTTACAGATAGAGGAGCGCGCGCGAGTCTCCAATCAAAATTTGTGAACGAAGCATGAACGAGCCTATTTGCGCGCCAAAGCCCACGCACAGATTGGGCATTCAGGATCATTGGTCAGATCATCGCGCTCGGGATCATAGGAGGGCGGCCACGTGTCCTCGAGATTGCGCGCCGCCGCAGCGCGGTTGCCCCATTGCTCGGCGCGGATATTCTCTTCCTCGAACCCCGCCTCGACCAGAAGGTTGGTCAGCCCCCGCGCGCTCCACCGTGAGCAATCCACAGGAGAGCCGTGGTAGCGGATGAAAAACGGCAACGCGAGCCAGAAATACCCCCCCACCCTGAGCATCCGCAGCACGTTTTTTGTCGCCGCATAAGGCCTGTCCAGATGCTCCCACACTTGATTGGCCAGCACGATATCAAACTTGTGGACAAGCCCGTCCGCATCCTCGAACGGCCCTTGGCAGATGTCATATTTCGGAAACCGAAACCGTTCATAACTGCGAAACGGGTAGCGCCGCCCGTTCTTGCCGGAAATCTCAGCCGCATCCATCTCGGACAGAGGCAACTCCTCCAGCCACGCGCGCGAGGTCTGCTGCATCACGATACGATTGAGAGATGTCACACGCCCGCCCTGCTCTTGCCCAGACGGACCATGACACACAGGCCGGCCACGCCCAAGCCCTCCTGCTCATCTTCTTGCCAAAAATATCCCGGGGGACGTTGAAAATTCTACGAATTTTCAACGGGGGGCAGAGCCCCCAATTCTGGACGCGTGGCGGCGCCCTAAGCGCCCTCAGATATGCACAACCCGCCCATAGGCGTCCAAAACAGACTCATGCATCATTTCGCTCAGTGTGGGGTGCGGGAAGACCGTATTCATCAGGTCCTCTTCCGTCGTTTCAAGCTGGCGGCCCACAACATAGCCCTGAATAAGCTCCGTCACCTCCGCCCCGATCATATGCGCGCCCAAAAGCTCGCCAGTGCCCGCATCGAAAATCGTCTTGATCATCCCCTCAGGCTCGCCCAGCGCAATGGCCTTGCCATTCCCCATGAAGGGAAAGCGCCCGACCTTGATCTTGAACCCTGCATCCTTCGCCTTGGCCTCGGTCAGGCCGACGCTGGCAATCTGCGGGTGGCAATAAGTGCAGCCCGCGATGCTCTCGGGTTTCACGGGGTGCGGATGTCCGCCCGCGATCAGCTCGGCCACCATGCTGCCCTCATGGCTTGCCTTATGGGCCAGCCAGGGCGCGCCTGCGATATCACCGATGGCATAGAGGCCGTCCACCCCGGTGCGACAGTATTCGTCGGTCACCACATGGGTCCGGTCCACCGTCACACCCAGCGCTTCAAGCCCGAGATCTTCGGTGTTGCCGACAATCCCCACGGCGGAGATCACTGTGTCAAACGTCTGCTTGGTCACCTTACCGCCCTGCTCAATATGCGCGGTCACGGTGCCTTTGCCCCGGTCGAGCTGTTTTACGCCCGCCTTCTCAAGGATTGTCATGCCTTGCTTCTCAAACGACTTCTTGGCGAAGGCGCTGATCTCGACATCCTCGACCGGAAGGATGCGGTCCATTACTTCGACCACAGTCGTCTCACAGCCTAGCGTGTTGTAAAAACTTGCAAACTCAATGCCGATTGCGCCCGACCCGATGACCAGAAGCTTCTTAGGCATGCGCGGCGGGACCAGCGCATGTTTGTAGATCCAGACCAGATCGCCATCCGCCTCAAGCCCCGGCAACTCGCGCGCACGTGCGCCCGTGGCGAGGATGATATGGGGTGCTGTCAGATCCTCGGAGCCCTTGTCGGTCGTCACCGACACTTTGCCCTTCGCAGGCAGCGTGGCCGCCCCCATAAACACTGTCACCTTGTTCTTCTTCATCAGATGCGCCACGCCGCCATTAAGCTGCTTGGCCACCGCACGGGAGCGCTTGACGACCGCATCAAGGTCATACTCGATCCCCGTCGCACTGAGCCCAAACTCCTTGGCGCGGTGCATCAGATGAAACACCTCTGAGCTGCGCAACATCGCCTTCGTGGGGATACAGCCCCAGTTAAGGCAGATACCACCCATATGCTCGCGCTCCACAATGGCTACGTTGAGGCCAAGCTGCGCGCCGCGAATGGCGGCCACATAGCCGCCGGGCCCTGCGCCGATCACGATCATATCAAAGGATTTGGGTGCCATGTGAGCCTCCGTCCAGAATTTAGTTTGATATTAAACTATCTTGCGCGAGCACACAACGCCGCCGCGCAGGCTACCTGCGAAAAGAGGCCAAACGCGAAACGGCGGCACACCCAGGTGCACCGCCGCCAAATTCCAGATTGCGCAAAGGTCAGGCTGCGTCAGCCTGCTCCAGCGACCGCAGCGTGTAGCCATAGCCGCCCGCTTCCATAAACCCCAACTCTGGCGCCGAGCTTGCGCGGGCCAATGAGGCATTGCGATACGGGAAGCGGCCAAACTGGCGGATGACCTCACGATGCGCGCGCGCATGCAAAAGCGTGTCAGCCCCGGTCAACGGCATCCGCTCCAGCACCAGCCGTATACAGCGCTCCTGATCGCAGAGATTCTCGGAATGCATGAGGGCTACATAGAAAAACTGCCGCGCAGGCTCGTCGATACGCATGTCCCACTTACGGCCAATCGCGGCCTTCGCGGCGGCCACGGCCTGAATATCGGTGGCAAAAGATGTGCCTTGCCCGCGGAACATGTTGCGCGGAAACTGGTCCATTAAAATGATGTAGGCGAGGGTCCCGCTCGGGTAGGTCAGCCAGAGTGCCAATGCGCCCTCTTGAGCGCTCCGCCATGTCGCCTCGAACCGCGCGCGGATTTCTTCGTCGAGCGTCTCCGATACCGTATACCACTTCTCCGGCCCCACATCGTCCAGCCAGAATTTCAAAACATCCTCAGGCGTCACCACAAGGCGGTCTCCCTCAATAGCCCTTTGTTCTGCCCATCACGCTAAGCGCATAAAGCAGGGCAAAACAATCACGTATTGCTACAAGCCCGACACAAGCGGTCACGCAGCGCGGTCATCGGCGTCTTCTTGCGCAACTTCGTAGTCATATTCCTGCGCAAAGGTGACAGCCATCGGCGAGGCAGACGGCAGGACGGCCGTAAAGCTTTCGGTTTCCTCGACGGGAGTCGATTTACGCTGGGTCATCCGGTAGGCCGCATAGATCACCTTCGCCGCGCACAAAATGGCGATATAGATGAAAAATCCGCGCGGCCCAAAAACGCCCATCATCCAGCCTGTGATCACCGGACCTGCCACTGCGCCCAAGCCATTGATGAACAACAATCCCCCTGCGGCGGCGGCCATGTCATCACGGTCCAGAAAGTCGTTCGTGTAGGCGATCAGCAAGGAGTAGAGCGGGTTGGACATGCCACCGATCAGGAGGGCTGCGACCAGAAGCATTGGGAAACTGGCCGTGAACAGACTTCCAAGCACCGCCCCAAAGGCGCAAATCGCCGCGCAGATCAGGATCAACAGCCGCCGATCCATCCGGTCAGAAATCCAGCCGATGGGAAATTGCAGGATGATCGCACCAATGAAGAACATCGACACCAAAGTGGAGATTTGCACAATGCTCAGGCCCGCCTGCGCACCGAACACCGGCGCCATCCCGAATTGCGCGGCGAATACGCCCCCCAGCAGGAACATCCCCACACAGCCCAGAGGCGACACGTTCAAGATCTGGCGCAGCGTCATGGGCCGGGTCGAGCCATAGGCCGGTGTCGGAGAAATCGACAGCAAAATGGGAGCGAACGCCAAGGACACCAGAACCGACGGGATGATGAACAAGACGAACCCTGCTGGATCGGCCACAAGGATGAGCGCCTGTGCCGCAACGATCCCGACCGTCTGCATGATCATGTAAAGCGACAGCGCCTTGCCGCGGTTCTTGTTGTCCGCCGCATTATTGAGCCAGCTTTCGGCAGCCACGTAGACCCCCGAAAAGCAAAACCCGATCACGATGCGCGAAATTCCCCAGACCCAAGGATCGGTAAAGGTCGGGTAGATCAGCATGGCCGCCGAAATCAGCGAGCCCAGCGCTGCGAAAACCCGCACATGGCCGACCCGCCGGATCATGTCGGTTGCCATACGTGAACCGAAGAGGAAGCCCACGAAATAGCCCGACATCACCAGCGACATCTCGAAGGTCGAAAACCCCTCGATCTCGCCCCGGATGCCCAGAAGCGTGGATTGCATCCCGTTGCCGACCTGCAGGAGCATCATCCCCAGAAGGAGCGCCCATGCGTTGGAAATAACTCGGATCATGGCGTGGCTCCTGCTGCTCAGGCCTAGCGGCTAACGGGCGGGTGTCGCAATGTCGCGGTGGGAAACGACGCACCCTGTCGCTTTTACCGCCGCTTGGCAGGTAATCAGCGCGGGATCAACAGCGACGCATCTCCATAGGAGAAAAACCGGTATTTTTCCGCCACCGCATGGGCATAGATCGCGCGCACGGTCTCTTGGCCCATGAGGGCCGAGACCAGCATCATCAAGGTGGACTTGGGCAGGTGGAAGTTGGTCATGAGCGCATCCGCCGCGCGGAAGGTGAAACCGGGGTAGATGAAGATATCCGTCTCGCCCTCCCATGGTGCGATCTCTCCGCTCGCCACCGCCGCACTCTCGATGAGGCGCAGGGCCGTGGTGCCCACCGGAATGATGCGCCCGCCCGCCTTGCGCGTGGCCGCCATCTCGGCCGCGGCCTTGGGTGTCACCTCACCCCATTCCGCGTGCATCTTGTGGGTGGTCACATCGTCCACCTTGACCGGCAGAAACGTCCCCGCCCCCACATGCAGCGTCACATGGCTGAACTCCACTCTGCGCGCGGCCAAAGCCTCCAACAGAGGCGTATCGAAATGCAAAGATGCTGTCGGGGCCGCAACCGCCCCCGAGCGGCGTGCCCAAACGGTTTGGTAATCCTCTGCATCCTGACTGTCGGCGGCGCGTTTGGCGGCGATATAGGGCGGCAGCGGCATCGCGCCCGCCTCAGCCAGCGCCGCGTCGAAATCATCACCCGTGAGGTTGAAGCGCAAAAGGCCCTGCCCCTCGGCCTTGTCCGCCAGATCGGCGTTGAGCACGTCGGAGAAGACCACCCGCTCGCCGATTTTCAACTTTTTCAGCGGTTTGACCAGGGCCGACCAGATTCCCGCCTCCGCCTGCGGCTCCAAAAGTGTCACCTCGATCCGCGCTTGTGTCGCCCCTTGGGCGCTGTCGCGCGCGCGGGTTCCGCTCAGGCGCGCGGGGATAACCTTGGTGTCGTTGAGCACCAACCGGTCGCCCGGGCGCAGCCACTCCACCAGATCCGTGACCACCGCATCGGTGATCTGCGCGCCCTGCGCCACCAGCAAGCGTGCAGAACTGCGGGGGCGTGCAGGCCGCGTGGCGATCAGCGCTTCGGGCAGATCAAAATCAAAATCACTCAGCTGCATTCCCCAAGCCTTCTCACCGGTTGTTCCTGTTCATCAAGGGCGAGCGCCCAGCGGCGGCCGCGTCGCCCGGCTCATTACCTGTGCCTGCGCCAGAGGTCGAGCCACCAGATCCACCTGATGCGCCCACTGCCCCTTGCGCCGCGCCCCCCGCACCCGCCGTCTCAGGCAGGGTCGGCGCGGGGCGTCGGAAAAGCTCGCGGAACATGCCCGGCGTCAGCAGCGAGAGCGGATTGACCTCCACACGCGGCTGCGATGCGGGGCCCGTGAGCGTGTAGTTGAACCCCACCAGCCCCTCGCCCTGCCGGGTGAAAATTCCGCCAAGTGAGTTTACCAGATAGAGCGGCGACACCACGCCCTGCATGTCCATCCGCGCGCCTTCTGTGTAGTAATACCCATCCATCGAGATGCCCATCGACGCACCCACGGCGGATGAATTGAGCAAGATCACCCGGTCAGGTGCCAGACGAAACTGCGCCTCCACGCGGTTGAAAAGAATGCCGTTTCCTGACATTTGCTCCAACAGACCCACCACGCTCACCGCGCTCAGCAGGGCCGCGAGCGCGGGCGCATCCGTGAGCCAGATGTTATCGACCGTCAGTTGCCCGTCATAGCTGCCCGGCCCCGCCGCAGGGGTCAGGAGAAGCTCCAGGTCACCGCTGCGCGCGCCCTTCAAAAGACCCGCCGAGCCGAGCACCCCGCCCGCCGCCTGACTGCGCACACGAAACGCGCTGCGCCCGTCTTGCGGCACCACGCGCCCCGTAATCGGCGCCCCGCCATTGAGCCGCCCCGAAAAGATGCCCTCCGTGCCGCGCGACGTGTCCAATTCGGCCTGAAACCCAGTGAGAGAAATCGCGTCCGAAATCTGAAGCCGCTCCAACACCAGCGAGACCGGCCCGCCCGGCTTGTCCCCTGCGCCACGCCCCTCACTGAGGCTGGTGCGGCGCAGATCAATCGTGCCGCCCGTCACGCGCACAGCCGGTGTCGCCCCCGGTCCGCGCCCAACAAGCTCCACCGGCACATCGAGCCAATCTCCCACCTGCACCCGGCTGAATACAGCCCGGTCGAGCCCGCCTCCGGGCCGCAAACTCACAGCCCCCACAGCGCTCAGCCCCGGCGCGGTCAGGCTCAGCGCATCCACCGCAATCGGCGCGCCCAAGCGCCCATCGACGCTCAGTGCACCCGTGGCTGCGCGGCTCATACTCCAGCCAAGTTGCGGAATGGCCAGCCCCATTCCCGCCAAATCAGACCGCAACGTGAAGCCTCCGCCGCCACCTCTTTGCAAATCCACCGTGATCTGCGCAGGCGCGGCGCCTGTAATACTGCCAGGCGGCAGGCCGATGCCAAACTCATCAGAGAATGTCTCGGACAGGGTCACCTCCCCGCTGAGGGTGCTGCCGCCCCCATCCGCCACGACTGGGCTTTCCCAGCGTCCGATGAACGGCACCTCGCCCAGCCGCCCATTGCCAAAAACCGCCAGCGTTTCGTTATCGACGCTCATACGCAGCCGTTCGGCCCTAAGCACCTTCCCCGGTAAGATCAGCTCAGAGCGCACATCGCGCAGCTCCGCCCCGAGGTCAAAGCGCACATCCTCGGTCTGCAGATCTCCCTTCAGGTTAAACGCAAGCGTCCCTGCCACATCCGCGCGCCCTTCGGCCAATGCCACGGGCTGGCCTTGCTTGCTCAACATCTCGAAGGGCGGCTCGTCCAGAAGTGCCAGCGCGGCCGTGATCGTGCTTTGCGTCCGCAGATACGTGGTCGAGGGCGGTTGCTTCTCGCGTGTGTTCTCCACCACAAAGCTGGTGCCGCCCACGTCTATCAATCCACCTTGCGGCGCTTGCACCACACCTGTCTCCGCATGGATCACGAACCGCTCGTCATAAAGCGAGGCATGGCCCGCCGCCCCGGTAATGGGCGGCATGAGGCGCATGAATTTCGTGGTCATGTTCCGAAAATCAAAGCCCATGAACACATCCGGGCGGCTCTTGGGCAAGGAGCGCACGGCGATCTGCACATTGCTGAGATCCGCCGCACTCACATTCGCCTCCACCCATGCGCGGGTTTTGGGGATCGCCGCAGGTGGCCAGAGCGCCATCAGCCGATCCCGGTCCAGACGGTCCATAGTCCCGTCAAGCGCCAAATCCCAACCTGTCTCCTCGCCGCGCAACTCCGCGCGCAGCGTGAGGTTCGCTCCCATATCCGCCAGGCTGAGTTGGCCCACACTCAGATGAAACGGGTCAAGCTTCAGCCGCATGTCGAGCACCGCGCCATCAAGAGCAATAGGCTGAGCATAAAGGTCCGCAGGGTTGGCCGTGATATCGGTCACCTGCATCTGTGCCTGAAGCTCCTGCGGCCAGCCGCCAGCCTCCGCACCCACCAAAAACGCCGTGCCCTGCGCGCGGGCCGTGACCCATTTGCTCTCGATGCTCAGGCTTTCAAACCGCATGCTGTGCGCGCGCGGATCATAGGTGAAATAGCTGCTCGCGCTCTCGAAGGCGACGGGCTTGGTCGCCGCGTTGGGCTGCACGACCCCGGCCCCGATCTGAAGCGTGGCATTGAGCGGGCCAAGAAGGCCCTCCTCGTTGATTTCCGCCCGCAGCGCGCCAGAAATCGGCGCATCCAGCGCGCCGAGCCATGCCAGCGCAGGCGATTGCAGCGCCAACTCCTCGGCAGGCACATCGGCGAAATTCACGCTGAACTCGGCCGAGGGCGCCCCGACCTGTTTGGCGAACGTCACCTCAAGCGAGGTCGCATAGGCCCGCGCGCCCAACAGCACGAAATCGCCGCGCAGGCGCAGATCATCCCCCTGACGGCTCAGCGTAACCTGCCCGCCATCCACGTTCCACGCCCGCCCCGAACGTGCATCCTCATAGCGCAGCGTCAGGTTATCGGCATGCACCTCCGTGAGGGCGGCGAGCGCCGGCTGGCTCACCGCATCATCCATCTGGCGCAGCAGGGCCGCAAGATCGGCGGCGTCCTCGCCCCTGCCTTCAGAGGCGCCCTCAGTCGCACCCTGCGGCTGTCCAACCCGCGCGGCGGCGGCCCCCACGCTCACATCCACACCGCCCGCGCGGCGCTGTACGGTCAGCTGCGCCCCCGAGATACGGATCGCACCCGGCTGTATCTCACCGCGCAAAAGCGGCTCCATCGCGAGGTTTCCGCTCACCTCCGAGAGGGTCACGATCTCGCGCCCATCCGCCGCGCGCAAAGCCACGTTGCGCAAGGCAAGCTCGGGCCGCCAACCGCGTTGCACGGTCACCACCATCTCCCCCAGTTCGATGCGCACATCGCCCGATTGTTGGTTGAGCCGCTCGGTGACCCGTTCGCGCGCCCAATCGGGCACCGTCACTGGCGTGCCCAGATATGACAGAAGCACAAACACCGCCGCCACCGCCCCCAAGGGCAGGCTGAGCAAAAGCCAAAGCCCCGCCTTGCGCCCGCGGCGCTCACGCGCGCGGCCAGCCGATTCCGGCTTGTTGTCCGCCTGAGGCGGGGGGGTGTGATCGCTCGTCACGCTTGTCCTTCGATGCGCATTCGGCGCATGTGGCGCACGGCCCGGTCATGAGTGGCCGCGCCGTCTTTATTCTGCTCTAACATGGGCTAATATAACACTCACAATTCCCTGACCAAGGACGCAGCATGCTCGATATCTCCCAAACCGCCCCCGATTTCACCCTTCCACGCGACGGCGAAGGCGAAATTCAGCTCAGCCAGCTCAAAGGGGGCCCGGTCGTTCTTTTCTTCTACCCGCGCGATGACACCTCCGGCTGCACGAAAGAGGCGCTGGCCTTCACCGCCCTTCTGCCCGAGTTTGAGGCTGCGGGTGCAACCGTTCTGGGCCTCTCGAAGGACAGCATCGCCAAACACGACAAGTTTCGCGACAAGTACAGCCTCGCCATGCCACTTTTGTCCGATGAGCATGGCAGCACCTGCGAGGATTACGGCGTTTGGAAGGAAAAGAGCATGTATGGCAAGACATTTTTCGGCATCGAACGCTCCACCTTCCTGATCGCAGCCGATGGCACGGTGGCACGGGCCTGGCGCAAGGTGAAGGTGCCGGGCCACGCCGAAGAGGTGCTTGAAGCCGTCCGCGCGCTCTAGGGCCTGAACGCCCGTGCGCAGAGCCGCTCGTAAAAGGGTCGGTGATGGGCAAGTATCGCGCGCATATGGGGTGACGCCTCTGCCGCCGCCTCGAACCGGGCGGCGGATCGCTCCACATGATCCGGTGCCATGGGGCGGATAGACGTGCTGCCCGTGGCTGCCTCGTGCCAAGCGCCGACCTGCGCCCAATCCTCAGGCGGTGGCCCGTCCCAGTTCAGCGCATCCGGTGCATCGGCCAGCCCTGCATGATCCCAAAGCGCACGCATCATGGGCACCGGATTGGCGCGGATGTCCTCGGAACGCAGCACGAGCGGCGCGTGCCCCATCCCCTCCAGCATATCAAAGAGCCGCCACTGCGCCTCGATCCCCGCCTCTTCCAACGTGAATTGCGGATCGAGCGCGTGATAGGATGCCAGCGCCGCATGTGGATCACGCACCAAAAACACATGTCTCAGCCGCGCGGCAAACAAAACATCATCCGCCAAGTAGGGCAGCACATAGTACGCCATGTCCTTGAAGAAAACCGGCCCCTGCTGCGCCCGACGCAACAGCATATCGCGGATCGCGGCGTAACTGGTCGGGTGGTTCTGCTGCACCTCGAAATGCGGCATCTCCCCTGCGCGGCGGTGCACGTAATAATCATACATGAAAGGCTCATGCGCACAGTCGAGATCGCCGCGCGTGCGGGCCACACGCTCGGTCGCGGTCGACATGGAGCGTGGATGCGCCCAGAGCGCGATGATTGGATGGAGGGTCATGTGAATATGGTTAACCGAGACCCGCGCCCGGTTTCAATCTCGCAAAATCCACGCTCAAACCAGCCGCCCGGCCGCACAGCATGCGACATGGTCGCACAGCATCACCTGATGAACGCCGGCCAAACCGTTGCATATCGGCGATTTTTCGCCGCTGAGCGAATATGCGCCATGATTTGGCCAAACGATTGGTCAAAAAGGTTGCCCAAGACCAATCACCTGCGATAGCTACCTTCTCCAAGATGCCTCGGGTCTTACAGAGCCCACAAGAGCATCACTTCGGAAAGACATTATAGGACGGGGCCTCTTGCGGACACGAATAGCAATCAAAACGCACGCAATTCTAGAACGCTATTTCCCCGAACGCCGGGTGTTTTTGCGTTCCGATACCGATACGCGCTTTATCCGGCTGCGCCCCGCATCACAGCTGATCGCTTTCACTGGCGCGTCTGCAGTGGTTGCTTGGGCCATCATCGCCACGGCGATTCTGCTGATGGACAGCATCGGTGCCGGCAATTTCCGCGAACAGGCCAAGCGTGATCAGCGCACCTATGAGGCCCGTCTCAACGCGCTGTCGAGCGAACGTGATCTGCGCGCTCAAGAAGCCCACGCCGCTCAAGAGCGCTTCAACTCAGCGCTTGAGCAGATTTCGATAATGCAATCCGAACTCCTGGCCCTGGAGACACGTCGCCGCGAGATGGAAACCGGCATTGGCGTCATTCAGTCTACCCTGCGCCGCACCATGAAAGACCGCGACAAGGCCCGCACCGAAGCAGAGGCGCTCACGACTGCTATCGCGGAAAACAACGGCGGCAATGGCACTGTTGCCACGGTGGAGGGGTCGGGCTCCAGCACGCTGGATTTCCTGAGCGCCGCTCTGGCCCAAACCGCGCAAGAACGTGACCAGATTACCGAAAACGCACAGGACGCGCTCCTGCATGCCGAGGAAATGGCACAGCGCATCGCCGTGATGCAGGACCAGAACGACGCGATTTTCCGCCAGCTTGAAGACGCCATGACCATCTCGGTCGAGCCCCTCGACAAGATGTTCCGCGCCGCCGGTATGAACACCGATTCGCTCCTAAGCTCCGTGCGCCAAGGGTATAGCGGCCAAGGTGGCCCTATGACCCCCATCTCCTTTTCGACACGCGGTGGCGACCCTTCGCCCGATGCCGAACGTGCCAACAGCCTGCTCAATCAGATGGACCGGCTGAACCTGTACCGCATCGCCGCACAAAAGGCGCCTTTCGCTGTGCCCGTGAAAAGCGCGTTTCGATATACCTCCGGGTTTGGGATGCGCTGGGGGCGGATGCATAACGGGTCAGATTTCGCCGCACCGCACGGAACCCCGATCTATTCTACCGCCGATGGCGTCATCACTCATGCGGGCTGGCAGTCAGGATATGGCCGCCTCGTGAAGATCAAACATGCCTTTGGCATTGAGACCCGTTACGCCCATATGTCCAAAATCCACGTCGAGAAAGGCCAAAGGGTCTCGCGCGGTCAACGGATTGGTGATATCGGCAGCACTGGACGATCAACCGGCACCCATCTACACTACGAAGTCCGTGTCAACGGCAAGGCCGTCAACCCAATGATATATATCAAGGCTGCGAGAGATGTTTTCTAAAAGCAAAATCAACGACCCGAGCCCCCGCACAGATGCGGCCAAACCGATGGGATCCGACAAACCCCTCGATGCGCCCAAATCACCTGCGCCCACCGGGAGCGATTTCAAGGCAGCGGCCCCAAAGGCCAAGCCACCCGCCTCTGTGCTGTCCTCGGACCTACACATCACGGGTAACATGAAAACCACCGGCGATATTCAGGTCGAAGGCACGGTAGAGGGCGACATCCGCGCCCATCTTCTGACCATCGGTGAGACCGCGACGATCAAAGGTGAATTGATTGCCGATGATGTGGTGATCAATGGCCGTATCGTGGGCCGTGTGCGCGGCCTCAAGGTTCGCCTCACCTCCACCGCGCGTGTCGAAGGCGATATCATCCACAAGACAATCGCGATCGAATCCGGCGCCCATTTCGAGGGCTCGGTTCAGCGTCAGGACGATCCGCTCAACGCGAAGTCGAAAGCCACTGCTGCCGCCGCCGCACAACCGCTGCCTAAATCCGAAACCTGAAGCTTGGTCGGAGATGCGAAAATGCCCCGCAGGCTCCGCGCCGTGCGGGGCTTTTTTTGGTTTGAAGCGGGATACCAGCCGCCTGCTCATCATTTGCGCGCCCTGCGGCACCGCTCCGAGCAGTAACGCACGTCGTCCCAGACCTTCGCCCATTTCTTGCGCCATGTGAACGGCAGCCCGCAGGTGGCACAGGTCTTGGTCGGCAGGTCTGATTTACGGCGTGCCTTGGGCATCATTCGCTCCTGTCACAGATCAAAGCTCATCTGGCGCGTATCGCCGGGCTTTTCCGCCTTGCGCCGTCCGCCGCTCCGGGGTCGCGCGCGCGAGGCATGTTTGTGCACGATGGCTTTGGTGCGCTCCTGAGGGTCGGTCTGGCGGCGCAGGCCCCACACGCGATCACGCGCCACCCGCGCCGCCTCGGCCACATCGACGATGGGCGCGGGATAGCTGCGGCCCACCGGCCCACCCTTATACCCCCAAGGGTTTTGCAAATGTTTGAGCGGCACATCGCGTAGCTCCGGCACCCAGCGGCGGGTGAATATCCCCTCGGGGTCTTGATCCAGCCCCTGCTTCATCGGGTTGTAGATGCGCAGCGTATTCATCCCCGTGGTCCCCGATTGCATCTGCACCTGTGGCCAATGGATACCCGGCTCGTAATCGGTGAAATACCGCGCCAGCACCGCACCCGTCTCGCGCCAATCCAACCAGAGATGATAGCTCGCCACCGCCATCACCATCGACCGCATCCGAAAATTGAGCCAGCCCGTCGCGCGCAAGCTCCGCATGCACGCATCGACAAAGGGAATACCCGTGCGGCCCCGCGCCCATGCATCGAGCAACACCGGATCACAAGGACGCGGGCGCAGATCATCATAGTCGGGATGCATCGCGCGCCATTCCAGCGGCGGCTCATCCTCCAACTTCTGGGTGAAGTGATCGCGCCACGCCAGCCGCGCGGAAAAGCTCCGGTAGGGTCCTGCGAATCCGTGCGGGGCACCACCAGCGCGGGCCCGGTCCACGGCCTGCACCGCCTCGCGGATGCTCAGGGTCCCGAAGGCCAGATGCGGGCTGATCCGGCTGCACGCATAAGCCCCCTCCAAGGGCGTCGACATGGCGCGCACATAGGTCCGGCCGCGCGTGTGCAGAAAGCTCTGCAAGGCCTTTTCGGCCCGGTCCCGACCGCCCTTTTGCCGTCCGGGGCAACAATCTGAGAGCCCCATCAGGGCCGCCACGGGCACCGCCGCACCGCGCGCATCGATGGCTGTGGCTCCTTGCGGTGGGTCCACCTGCGCCTTGCTTACAAAGTGATCGCGCCCCGCCTTCCAGCGGTCGCGGCCACGCATTTTGCGCGTCACGCCACGCTGCGGCACCTCGCGCCAATCCAGGCCTTTCGACCGCGCCCATGTGCCCACCGCGATATCGCGGCGAAAGCTCCACGCGTTGCCCGTCTCTTCATGGCTGACCAGATGCGTGATCGCATGGTTCGCGCGCGACTCTTCAAGGACGCCACAAGCCTCCCCCACCCGCACAACCAAGGGCAGGCCGAGTGCGGCCAGATCCCGTCGGAGCGTCGCCAGACACTCGCGCACAAACGCGTAATGGCGGCCAGAGGCATCGCTCTGCCGCCACATCTGAGGCTCCATAATGTAAAGAGGCAAAACCTCCCCCAGCGTCGCCGCGAGGGCCAGCGCGGGGTGGTCCTGAACACGCAGATCGCGCTTGAACCAACAGATCACACGAGGTTTCATGTCAGAGGTTCTAGCACGGGGCTGCGCGATAGAAAGTCCTACTCGGGCGCAATACCCGCCGCAGGGGCGGCCGCATCCACGTCCAGTCCTTCACGCGGTTCCATCCCGGTCCATGCCATCCATGCCAGAACCCCGACAAAGCCCAAAGCGGCTATGACCGCGGCCAGCGGCATGCCTGAAAGCGGGCCTTTGTGACGTTTTTCCTGTTTCTTGATATTTGTGTCAGGTGCAGACAAATCTATCCCCTTTTCGGTATTCCTGCTCAGGCCCATTGAAGGCCCAATGTCATGGCACTAACCTCTGGCAAACCGATCCGGTTCCTCCCTTCGTCCAAGAAAAGGCCACCCCACATGAAAGACGCCGCACCCCGCGCCATCCATCTGGCCGACTACACGCCCCCCTCGCATCTGCTCAAAGAGGTGCATCTGACCTTCCGGCTGGACCCAAAGGCGACGCGCGTGATCAGCCGCATCCGCTTTGCGCCCAACCCGGCGGCACCCGGCGCTGGGTTTGAGCTGCATGGCGAGGCGCTCAAGCTCATCTGGGCCAAGATTGACGGGGCCGACGTAGCACCCACCCTCACGGACACGGGCCTTACCTGCGCCGTGCCGGACCGGGCCTTCACATGGGAGGCCGAGGTCGAAATCGCACCCGCACAGAACACCGCGCTCGAAGGCCTCTATATGTCGAACGGCATGTATTGCACGCAGTGCGAGGCCGAAGGGTTCCGCAAGATCACCTATTATCCCGACCGCCCCGATGTGATGAGCATCTTCACCGTCCGCATCGAGGGCGACGCGCCCATTATGCTGTCGAACGGCAACCCCACAGCCCAAGGTGCGGGCTTTGCCGAATGGCACGACCCATGGCCTAAACCCGCCTATCTTTTCGCGCTCGTGGCGGGCGATCTGGTGAACCATCCGGGCCAGTTCACCACGATGTCGGGCCGCAAGGTGGAGCTGAACATCTGGGTGCGCCCCGGTGATGAAGGCAAATGCGCCTTCGGGATGCAAGCGCTCATCGATTCGATGCGCTGGGACGAAGAGGTCTACGGGCGCGAATACGATCTTGATCTCTTCAACATCGTCGCGGTCGATGATTTCAACATGGGCGCGATGGAAAACAAGGGGCTGAACATCTTCAACTCCTCCTGCGTTCTGGCGTCCCCAGAGACCTCCACCGACAGCAATTTCGAGCGGATCGAGGCGATCATCGCGCATGAGTATTTCCACAACTGGACCGGCAACCGGATCACCTGCCGCGACTGGTTTCAGCTGTGCCTCAAAGAGGGGCTGACTGTATTTCGCGATAGTGAATTCACCTCCGACATGCGCAGCGCGCCGGTGAAGCGGATCGAGGATGTGATCGCCCTGCGCGCGCGGCAATTCCGCGAGGATAACGGCCCCTTGGCCCATCCCGTGCGGCCCAGCAGCTTTGTGGAGATCAACAATTTCTATACCGCGACCATCTATGAAAAGGGCGCGGAGCTTATTGGGATGCTCAAGACGCTGGTGGGCGATGACGCCTATGCCAAGGCCCTCGCGCTTTACTTTGAACGCCATGACGGCGACGCGGCCACGATCGAGGATTGGCTGCGCGTGTTCGAGGATGTGACGGGCCGCGATCTGACACAGTTCAAACGTTGGTATGAGGATGCGGGCACACCGCGCCTGAAAGTCAGCGAAGAGTATTCAGATGGCACCTATACCCTGCATTTTGAGCAAGAAACGCCACCGACGCCCGGTCAGCCCGACAAGCCGCCCCGTGTGATCCCGATCAAAGTGGGGCTGCTCAGCGCGAATGGCGATGAGATCGAGCCGACCCGCGTGCTGGAGATGACCGAGGTGCGGCAAAGCTTCGTCTGGGATGATCTGGCCACGAAACCCGTGCCATCAATCCTGCGCGGCTTTTCCGCGCCGGTGATCGTGGAGCGCGACATGAGCGATGCCGAGCGCGCCTTCCTCATGGCCCATGACACCGATCCGTTCAACAAATGGGAGGCGGGTCGCGCGCTGGCCTTGGGTGGTCTACTGGCGACGATCCGCGAGGGCGCCGCCCCCGATCAGGCCTATCTCGACGCGGTGCAGACCGTGGCGCGCGACGAAGCGCTCGATCCCGCGTTTCGCGCCCTGGCCCTTGGCCTGCCCAGTCAGGATGAGCTGGCCACAGCGCTCCATGATAGCGGCACCACACCCGACCCGCAGGCGATCTGGGACGCGCTTGAGACCCTCCGGCAGGCCCGCGCGCAGGCGATGCAGGACACGGCCACCCGGCTTTACGCGCAGCATCAGGTGACGGAGCCCTACCGCCCCGATGCCGCCCAATCGGGCGCGCGGGCGCTGGCCAACACGGCGCTCGGGATGATCACCCGGCTTGATGGTGGCGCGCAGGCGCAGCGGCAATATGACGGCGCGGATAACATGACCCAGCAATTGGCGGCGCTGTCGTGTCTTTTGCAGGCCGGCAAGGGCGAGACGGCGCTGGCGGCCTTCTATGCGCAATGGCAATCGGACCGGCTTGTGATCGACAAATGGTTCTCGCTTCAGGTAATCAACGCAGACCCGACCGAGGCCGTGAATGTGGCGGAACGGCTTACCCAACACTCTGATTTCACCATGAAAAACCCCAACCGTTTCCGCGCTACGCTGGGCGCGCTGGCGATGTCGCCAGCAGGGTTTCACAGGGCAGATGGGGCGGGATACACGCTGCTGGCCGATTGGCTCATAAAGCTTGACCCACTCAACCCGCAGACCACGGCGCGCATGTGCTCGGCGTTTGAGACTTGGCGGCGCTATGACACGGGCCGACAGGCACTGATCACAACAGAGCTTGACCGGATCCTCGCAGTGCCAAGCCTGAGCCGCGATACGTCCGAGATGATCACACGCATCAAGGGCTAGTCTCAGCGATCCTCGGCTTGGGCAGGCGACGCCGCCGCCCGCGCCTTGGGTCTGAGCGATGTCGAGAGCGCGCTGTAGCTTTGCCCGCGCAGCCAGCCTTGCATGTCGCGCCGCTTGGCCTCGCTGCGCATCGGCCCCCAATCGGCGGCCACCCCGCGCCAGCGACTGTCCTTGGCGGTGATCACCCCGTCGCGCGGGACGGTCGTCGCCATGATCCGCACCGCACAGCTCAGGTTCGCGGCCCCCTCACGGAGCGCCTCGCCCGAGCCCGCCACACAGCCATAGCCACGCGCCGTCGAGGGCAGGATTTGCAAGAGCCCATACCAGCGACCACCCCCACCCACGGCCTTTTCCTTGTAGGTGCTCTCATGTTTTGACAGGGCCGATAAAAACCCCGCCCAGAATGCCGCCCGCGCGGGCGCATCCGCGCTTGCATATCCCGGACACCACGCTCCGATATCACGTGGCACCATGTTCACAAGCGGCTGACCATGCGCCCTCAGCGCCCGGAGCGCACCGCGCGTCCAGGTTTCGGCACGCGGCCGGTGATCCCAGCGCATCGGAGGGATCTCCACCTCCAGCGCGGCGGACCGCGCCTCTGGGCGCACCGCATCCACCGAACTGTCGGAGGCCAGAGCAGCGCCAGATACCCCCAGAAAAATCATCATAAAACAAGAAACAAATCGTATCATAGCCTGCAGTTTCCCCTGATTACCCACCAAAGGCAATCCCGCCCCGCATTAACGCTTTTTCCACGCCTTCACCTTTGGCCAGCCATGTTTTGGCCCGATTGCACGCGCATCAAGGGGGCAATATAGAAATTGAATACGAGTACTGCCCCCGTGCCCCAATCTCGCTCCTCTGCCGCCGCTGCCGCCGCCCGTCTGCTCAGCCGTCTTGCCCCGGCCCGCAAACCCCAGACGCGAAGCGCGCCCGCACCGGATCTCGACACGCTGGCGCGGCGCATCATCCTGCCCTTCATGCCCATCACCGACGAGGAAATGGCCCGCGCCGCCCACCAAGATCGCGGCCAGAAACTGGCCCGTCAGGAGATGTGGGAAGAACTGGCCCAGCAACTCCGTGAGGCGGACCTCACCCGCACCGCCACGCCGGGCGGCGAATCGGGCGCAATGTTGCTCGCGTTTGGTGCGCGCTCGGACGTGGTCGCGGTAGCGGAGTATACGCTGCATGACGGCAAAGCCCCGGCACCCGATGGGATAGATGCGCTGGAGGCGATCGGACGAGAATATCCCGGTGATTATGCCATAATGCTGATCATCGCTCTGGCGCATATCGATCTGGCCTGGGCATGGAAAAACGCGCCCAGCGATAGCGAGAGCGGCCTGTCGGGCCGACAGGCCCATTTCGATCAGCACTTGGCGCGCGCGGAAGCCCTGCTCGCGCCCTATTGTGGCCTCACGGAAAACGCGCCCTCCTTGGCCGCCGCGCAATGCGCCCTTCTGGCTGCACGCCCCGGCCAAGGGCGCAGCGTGGCCGACGCCTATGAGGACCTCATTGATCTCGACCCGTCCAGTCCACGCCACATGCGTGCCCTCGGTCAGGCCATCGTGCCTGCGCGCGGTGGCTCGCTTCAGGCGCTGGAACTTGAGGCCCGCCGGACCGCAGCGCGCAGCGGCGATATCTGGGGCGCCGGGGCCTATTCTTGGGTATATCTCGACGCGTTGGCGATCGACCCCGACGCGTTGGCCCTGCTTGACGTGCCGTTTTTCATGGACGGGCTACGCGATATCCTGCGCGTTTCCCCCGATCAGCAAACGGCGAACCAACTGGCCGCGTTCTGCGCCATTACCATGCGCCCACGCGACGGGGCCCCCCGGGCCGAGATCGCAGCTCGCGAGGCGCTGAGCGAGGCGCTGGTCTGGATCTTGCAAGAGCATCTGCACGAATTGCACCCGCTGATCTGGACGCAGGCCCTGCGCAGCCCCGGCGTAGATGCGCCGCTGCCGTCGCGCCGCGCGCTGATCACAGAAGGGCGTCAGACCGCGCTCCGGACGATCGCCGCACTTTTCGCGGACGACATTAAAGACGGAAGCGCAATCGCCTTCTCACCTGCCGGCATGTATCGGTTGCCCACGCTCTGAGGGGCCGCTAGCCTCGCGCCTGACTGGTGAGAGGCCCGAGCGTGAGCACATCCCCAAAAGCATCCATGATGATGGCCGTGCAAACCACCGGCACGGGCGGCTATGAGCGGCTTTGCTATGGCCCCGTGCCACGGCCCGAGCCGAAGCCCGGCGAAGTGCTCCTCAGGGTGTTGGCCGCGGGCGTCAACAATACCGAGATCAACACGCGGCTGGGGTGGTATTCCTCTTCCGTGACCGAAAGCACCGAGGGCGCGCAGGACGGCGGCGAGGACATCACCGATGGGGGCTGGAGCGGGGCCACCCCCTTTCCGCTGATCCAAGGCACGGATTGCTGTGGCGAGGTGGTAGCACCCGCCCCCGGCAGTGATGCGCCACCCCCCGGAACCCGCGTGATCGTGCGCGCCTCGATGCGGCCTAAGGGCTGGGACGATCCCGCGAATATCTGGATGGGATCGGATTTCGACGGGGCCTTTGCGCAATATGTCTGCGTGCCAGCGTCAGAGGTTTTCGCCGTCACCTGCGATTGGTCCGATGCGGAGCTTGCCGCGATCCCCTGCGCTTACGGCACGGCGGAGAACATGCTGCACCGCGCGGGTCTTGAGGCGGATCAGACGGTGCTCATTGCGGGCGCATCGGGTGGGGTGGGGCTTGCGGCGGTGCAACTGGCCCGGCGGCGCGGCGCACATGTGATCGCCATTGCGGGGGCGGCCAAACATGCCGCCGTCCGCGCGCAGGGGGCCGCGCGCCTTCTGGATCGAGATGAGGACGTGGTGGCAGCCCTTGGCTGTGACACTGTCGATCTGGTGATCGACAACGTTGCGGGGCCGGGCTTTGGCACGATGCTGCGTGTGCTCAAACGGCGCGGCACCTATGTGTCGTCAGGGGCCATCGCGGGGCCGGTCGTCAGCCTTGATATGCGCGATATGTATCTCAAGGACCTGCGCCTTATCGGCACCACGGGCTGGGACGAACCGATCTTCCCGAACCTAATACGGTATATCGAGCGCGGCGAGATTCGCCCCCTCATCGACAAGACCTACCCCCTGTCCGAGATCGCCACAGCGCAGGCCGATTTTCTGCTCAAGCGCCACGTGGGCAAAGTGGTCCTCATCCCGCCCGCCTGATCACGCGCCAGCCCCTTGCCCCAATCGCCGCCCTGCCCTAAAACGCGGCCAACACACAAAGGATGCGCCTTGATGCTGGACCTCGCTTTTGACACGCCCAAGCCCAAAGTAATCGCCGGGGCGAAACACGACTGGGAACTCGTCATCGGGATGGAGGTGCATGCGCAAATCTCCAGCCAGTCCAAGCTCTTCTCAGGCGCCTCGACCAAATTCGGGGCCGAGCCTAACGCGAACGTGGCCTTCGTCGACGCCGCCATGCCCGGCATGTTGCCCGTCATCAACGAATTTTGCGTGGAACAGGCCGTGCGCACCGGGCTGGGCCTCAAGGCGGAGATCAACCTCAAATCCGCCTTTGATCGCAAGAATTACTTCTACCCCGACCTGCCCCAAGGCTACCAGATCAGCCAGCTTTACGCCCCCATCGTGGGCGAGGGCGAGGTTCTCGTGGAGCTTGGCGACGGCGCCGCGCGCCTCGTGCG
>ERZ887942.780-NODE-780-length-24411-cov-45.709887_pt1 | contig 24411 bp, 16 predicted proteins | sample MGYA00521099_ERZ887942 | MGnify/ENA primary metagenome ERZ887942 (study PRJEB32303, sample SAMEA104408605) | aquatic metagenome | biome: Brackish water; feature: Pelagic; material: water | place: Baltic Sea | collected 2014-06-07T06:48:00 | depth 16,251 m ...
GCCACGGCATCGGGTCAAGGGCGAAGCCCTTGTTCGTAGCGACAACGGAGCGGCTCGGCGCTTCGGACGTTCTACGTCTTCCCGCATGCCACGCCATCGGGTCAAGGGCGAAGCCCTTGTTAGGCAAGGATGTCGTGTACGACGTGGCCGTGAACGTCTGTTAGTCGGAAGTCGCGACCGGCGTGGTGGAATGTCAGGCGTTCGTGGTCCAGCCCCATTAAATGCAGCATGGTGGCCTGCAGATCGTGAACGTGTACGGGAGCTTCCACGACATGAAATCCGAAGTCGTCGGTGGCTCCCAGCGTCATGCCAGGTTTCACGCCGCCGCCCGCCATCCACATGGTGAAAGCCTGAGGATGATGGTCGCGTCCTAAAGAACGTCCCAGCGCGGCGTTGGATTCGACCATCGGTGTTCGTCCAAATTCGCCACCCCAAACCACCAGAGTTTCGTCCAACAGACCTCTGTCTCGCAAATCCTTCACCAACGCGGCTGACGCCTGGTCGGTCGTATTGCAGTTGTTCTGCACGTTACCTTTGACGTTACTGTGAGCGTCCCAGCCGCTGTGATAAATGTTGATAAAGCGAACGCCTCGTTCCACCATGCGGCGAGCCAACAGGCAGGCTCTGGCAAACGACGGTTTGTCTGGATCGCACCCGTATAAGTCCAGAGTGTGCTGAGATTCTTTCTTCAGGTCCATCAGTTCAGGCGCTGACGTTTGCAAGCGAGCGGCCATTTCGAAACTGGCGATGCGAGTGGCAATTTCCGGATCGTGTACGACTTTCATGCGTTCACGGTTCAACTGATTGATTAGCGCGAAGGTATCTCCCTGAAGTTGTTCCGACACACCGGCCGGATTGTTGACGTTAAGAATTGGGTCTCCCTGACTGCGAAACTGAACACCATTGTAAACGCCGGGAAGAAAACCGCTCGACCACAAGGCAGCGCCGCCGCTAAGTCCCGCTCCGGTGCTCATGACAACAAACGCGGGCAGGTCCTGAGTTTCTGCGCCCAACCCGTACAGAGCCCACGAACCAATGCACGGACGACCCGGTTGTGAAAAGCCGGAATTCAGAAAGATCTGCGCAGGAGCGTGATTGAACTGATCTGTGTGCATCGACTTAATCAGGCAGATGTCGTCTGCAATGCGTGCCAGGTGAGGCATCGCTTCTGAAATCTGAGCACCCGATTGGCCGTGTTTTGCGAACTTAAATTGCGGCCCCAACACGGCGGCGTCCGGTTGAATAAACGCATACCGCTGATCGCCGATGACTGACTTCGGCAGGGGACGACCTTCAAACTGAGTCAGCGTCGGCTTTTCATCAAACAGTTCCAACTGGCTGGGAGCACCCGCCATAAATAGATGAATCACCGCCTTGGCTGTTGCCGGGCGTTGAGCGGGCTGAGACGCAAGACTGTCGCTGTGCGAGTCTGCAAATGCACGGGCACTGCCAGACAACTGCGACAACGCCGCGGCTCCCAGACCCACACCGCACTGCGACAGAAACCAACGTCGAGCTATGTTTGAATTCATGATTCGTAATCCTTCATCAGTTGCTTCAATAAGGCCGGTCAGCAGGTGTAGCTCGAAAGCAAATGACAGACTCTGCCGCCGCTTTGACTATTCGCGTGTGAGCGATTCGTCCAACCCAAAAACCGCGCGAGCCGTGGCGGTCCAGGCGGCTTGTTCTGCCAGCAGGTTGTCCGAATCACTGGTGGTGCTTTGCGGGTTTATGTCGTCTGTTTGGGCGACATCGCCTGACTGCAGTTTTACGTCAGCCAGTTTCTGGCCAGTAAAGTCGGCGGCTTGTTTGGGGTTGGTTGCAAAGTGCAGTTTCTGTTCTTCAAAGAACGTTTGCAGCAGTTTAAGTTCATCGGCGTTGGGCAGACGAACCATTGTGCGGCGGAACAGATTATCAATTCGAGACGCTGTGTCAGTGAGAGTCGAATCTTCAACAACCGATTCTCCCGCCTTCTGAGCAAGCTCCATCAGCATCACGTCGTTCAGCATGGTTAACGCCTGCAGAGGACTGTTGCTGCGATCGCGATTGGCAATGCAGGCTTCTCCACTGGGAGCGTCAAATGTACTGAACATCGCGAACGGTGCCGTCCGCTTGATAAACGTGTACAGACTTCGGCGATAACGGTCGCTGCCCTTGCTGGCCGTCCACTTGGGGCTGCCATACGCCGATTCCGTAACGCCGCCAGGTTGCGGAGGACGAACGGGTGGCCCTCCCAATTCTGTGGAAAGCACGCCCGCAGCAACCAGCAACTGATCTCTAATGATCTCCGCATCGAGGCGAATTCGTGGTGAACTCGACAACAGGCGATTGTCCGGATCAATCTGCAACGCCGCGTTCGACATGCCTGACGACTGTCGGTAAGTCGCGCTGCTGACGATTTTGCGATGCAGCTTTCTGATGGACCACTGGTCGTCGTTGGAAAACGTCACGGCCAGCCAGTCCAGCAATTCCGGATGACTGGGGGCCGCTCCCTGAAGCCCGAAGTCGTCCAGAGTCTTCACGATTCCGTTTCCAAAAAACGCGGCCCAATGCCGATTCACGACAACTCGAGCCGTCAGCGGAGTTTGCGACGAAACCAGCCAGCGTGCAAATTCAAGCCGATCCGTGGGAGCCGCTGCGTTTGCGGGTAACAACACGCTGGGTAAGCCCACGGTCACTGGTTCTTTGGGCTGCAAATATTCGCCTCGATGATGCCGAAACGTTGGGCGAGTATGTTCGGGAGGGCGGCTTTGCAGCACCAGCGACGAAGTGGCTGACGGACGCAACCGAAGCTTGCGGATTTTCTCTGACTGTGCACTAAGCTGTTCAGCCGATGTCAAAAACGTGCTCAGCAATTTTGCATGCTGATCATGACTTAGCGGTCGATCTGCGTCTCTTAGCAACTGCGACACGTCAGGCGAATACATGCGAGCTTCCGGCGGCGTCGGACTATCGGTTGCCGAAAATCGAAAACGCCCCAACGAACTCGCAAAGTGACGACCGAATGACATGTCAATGGTCAGCGGCGTGCCGGCTGGAACGGGTTCGGCAAACACAAAGACAGCTGTGTGAGCTTCCCCTTGTCGCCCATGAACCGACCAACCGGTTTGTATGTCGCCATCAATTGCCATGGCGGCTGTGGCCGGATTGCTGCCGAAGCGGTTCTTGGCGTAGGTGTGTGTTGCCGACACGAACGGGAATTTAGTCGAACCCGACTTCGCGCCGATTTCAGTCAGATAAAAGTCCCCCAACGTTCCTTCGTAGTATGTCGAACCAGGGCCACCCTCTGGAAGGCGATCGTCAGGCAAAGCTTCCAGACGAATGGCCGAGATCGGGTGATCTGCGGCCTCTAAAGTGATGACATAGTCGTCACGCTTCGCGGTGTCTCCACTGGCAAAAATGGAATGATCATCCTGAATCGTCAGGATCGGCAGATTGGATGTTGCTGCAACTGGAACCAGAATCTTCCAGTCCACGGCGTTTGCCTTTTCACTGCGACGCCAGGCGTCAAACGCTTTGGCTAGCGAATGCTGTCGGGCTTCGCGGGTTTCGTCTGGCGTTCGATTCTTCTGCAGCGACAATGCAAAACTTCCGATCGTGTGTTTGTCGCCCGTCGTTTGTTTTATCGTGACTTTCAATAGCCCGTTCGCGGACTTCAGCTGCTGCAGTGCCGATGTGTCCAACTGAAAGGTCGCTTCCGCAACATCAGGGATCCCCCTGGAACCGTGAATTCCCCAGCCCGTTGCAAGGTCGCCGTCGATCGCTTTACTGATTTCGTACGAATCCTGTTCTACGGTGGCCGTGGCTGCTGTGATGGGCAACGCTGTAAGTGTTGGACCAGAGGCTGCACTTGGGGCCGAATTGTTAGACTGCACTTCAAACGTGATTTCGTTTAATACAAAGTTTCCGTGACGAGTCCTGCCCGGTCCTTTGGCCTTGCCGGTTGTGCGTGTACTGAGCTTGATGGAATCGAACTGCAGCGTTGGTAAGTTGAGTTCAACAACATACGTGGCCGTTTCTGAGTTTGGGCCGGACACGTCGATCCACTGGCCGTCTGCCACTGTTAACGTTTGACTTCCGTCCGCGACTGCGGACGCAATTTCAGCATTCACGTTTTGTGAATCGTTAACCGGCCACTGATTCGGCAGATCCGCCAGAAGTTCGTCAGCCTGCTTCTTGTTTTTCGCCCACTGTTCGTCGACGCTTTCTGAAGGCAGCAGCAGCGAAGGTTCGTCTGCGTTGTTCAGGTACGCAAAAATCTGATAGTACTCCGTATGCGAAACCGGATCGTATTTGTGAGTGTGACACTGGCAGCAGCCCAGCGTGAGCCCCAGCCAGGTTGTGCCCGTTGTGGCCACTCGGTCAGTCATCGCGTGATAACGAAACTCCATCGGATCAATGCCGCCTTCTTCATTCAGCATCGTGTTGCGATGAAAGCCTGTGGCAATGCGCTGGTCGATTGTGGCGTCAGGAAGCATGTCGCCCGCCAGTTGCTCAACAGTAAACTGATCAAACGGCAGGTCACTGTTGATGGCGTTCACCACCCAGTCGCGATAGGGCCAGATGCTGCGATCTCGATCTTTTTCGTAGCCGTTGGTGTCGGCATAGCGAGCCAGGTCCAGCCAGCGGCGCGCCCAACGTTCGCCATAATGAGGTGACGCCTGAAGATGATCGATCAGTTCCTGCCACGCAGATTCTTTTAATGGCGGTGTTGAGCCATCAGCCGAATCGAACCTGGTGCTGCCCCAGATTTTTGTCAACCACGCGTCAGTTTCGGCGGGAGTCGGTTGCAGGCCGATCAGGTCCAGATAGATGCGTCGCAGCAGGATATGTGGTGCCGCTGGCGAAGACGGTTCCAGCCCGGCTGCACGAATCTTGTGCAACACAAACCGATCGATTTCGTTTCGAGTCCATGCATCGTTGCCAACGTCCGGAGGTGTCTCACGAATCGGCTTAACAAACGACCAATGTTGCTGCCAGGTGGCTCCCTGATTCACCCACCGCACCAAAGTGTCCCGCTGAGCGGCTGTAAGCGTCTTGCTGGAATCCGGCGGCGGCATCACTTCATCCGGATCGTTCGACAGAATGCGGCGGATAAGTTCGCTGTTCGCGGCGTCGCCTGGCTTTACCGCAACGTGTCCGCCGCGGTCTTCAAACAGCGGGTGCTGCTGGTCCAGTCTTAGGTCGGCTTCGCGAGTGTTCTGGTCGGGACCGTGGCAATGGAAACAGGTGTTCGACAGAATCGGTCGCACATCAGCATTGAAGTCTACAGGCGCATCCTGAGCGTGCGCTGCAGGCGACATTGCGGCCAACACTGCAGTCAGCGTTAACACGCGCAGGCCGCAGATTGGAAGCAAACGGAAAGCAGAAGAGGAAGGGAGGAGGCTGGGGCGAGTGAGTTGTGTGGTCATTAGCCGAGTACCGAAAATACGAGCCAAACGCTGTCCAGCTTCGCCGCCGGACCTGCTGCATATTGTGGCAGACTTCACCGAAATTCCCCAGTCAATCGGCCAATTGAACGTTTATTCTCGAAATGCAGCGGCAGCAGCAACTCTCAACCGCAAGGTAGCCATCATGCTCCGTCGTGACGAGCCTCGCTTATCGAACGTGTCTGAATATCTGGTTCGCGGCGATAATCGTCTGTAGCGGAAACGCATCGCGGGTACACCGCCGGCCTACAGAATCACACTCAGTAGTTTCGTCAGCCCAATAATCACAAACACCAGCCCCCATGCGACGGCAAAGCCGACCACACCGATTCTGGTTGGATAGGGGAACTGAAAGCCCGCAAATTCGATCACCGGTTCTCGAACGTTATTGTCTTCCGGCACGCTGCAGGGAGTCAGCAACACTTCGCCTTCCTGCACGGGGGTCCGCAGCAGAGTATAGAACTTGTCCAACTGCTGAAGTGGCTGCGGTCGTGTCAGCAGCGCGGTTGTAACTCCAGCGATAACGCCCGCCGCCAGATAGCTGACATCCTGCCACATGCCCTGCATCACCCAGCCGGTGTCTGTTTGTTTAAACATTCCGGAAAGTGCAGGAACAGCAGCATGCAGTTGATCACCGTATTGGCTGACGGCAATCCATGTCGCAACGGATGCAGACGTGGCCACCCACACGGCTGAGGTGTTCCAGCGTCGCCAGAAAATGCCAAACCACATGCTGATTCCAATGGCCGCCGGTGTCTTGATGACAACCTTCATTGCCTGGATCACATCTGTGAATGTGGCTTGCAACATTAACGCTGCAACCACAATTGCGAGGCCTGCAAAACGCCCCACCCACAGATAATGACTTTCTGATTTGGCAGGAGCAATATGGCGTTTGTAGATGTTTTCTGTGAACAGCCCGCTGGAAACCACCATCTGAGCATCGCTGGTGCTCATGACTGCGGCCAACAGCGACGCCATCAGCAATCCCACCAGGCCAGGTACGATGCGTGGCAGAATGTCGAAAGCCGCCCGCCCGAAAAGTTCGTCAGCGAACTTTCGATCGATGGCATCAATTTCCTGTTGTTGCTCGGTCGGCAGCTGATCAAACTCATCGCTTGCTCGTTGCTGAACGGCAGCGTAAATCGCTCGGTCGGCAGGATTATCTGAAGTTGCCAGCGGGCTGTTGGTTCCCAGATACCAGGCCGCGCAGGCCAGTCCGGTAAACGTCCAGGCGACAGTGCAAAAGCGTTTCAAAAAGTTACCAACGGTGAATCCAAAGCGTCCTTCGTATTCGGTCTTACCGGCTCCACAAACGCCCATAATATGAGGTTGAACAATAATGCCCACCAAAGCTGTCAGTGACAGCACGCACACATAGAAAAACGTAATCGGCTCCGCCCCAAGCTGCTGCGCGGCAGAGTTGACCGCCAGAAAATCGAACGTTTCGGCTTTCAGGTGAGGCTGTTGGTGAAGCGCGCCTAAGCCGCCGATTTCCCAGAAGACAAATGGAAGCAGAAGCAAAGAAAATGCGATCGTCAGAATGCCCTGCGCAAAGTCGGTAATGATTGCAGCGCTTAGTCCTCCTGCCATTCCATAAATAACGAACATCACCGTCATCGCCAGAATGGCGTATTCATATCCGGCCAACTGTCGCCAGTACACAGGGAACGTCAGACGCGGCTTCGGGTCTTCTCCGTTTAAATCTTTTTCTGAAGCGGCGACCGACGTTAGTGAAACGACTGGAATTTCAAACGCGATCGATTCTGCCATTCGGTCGAGCGAATTTCCGGTCAGAGAATTGATCATCTTGCCACTGCTGAACAGGGCTCCCGCGATGAATACAATGGAAATCACGATGCCATAAACAGAATACAAAATTGCCGTTGCCGGACTAAACCTGGAACCGAAGAAGTCGGCGGTCGTCAAGGCCCGGATGCGACGCAAAATAGGCGCGATAACCCAATAGAAGGGCGTCACTGGAAGGTACAGAAACTGCCACCAGATGCCTGCCAGCCCGGTCCTCCAAGTTCCGGCAACCGCGTTAATTGCCTGATCGCTGCTGGTGCCCGAACCAAACGCGAAGAACATCATGAAGAACTTGCCGAACCGGCGTCCGCCCATGAAAAAATCGGTGGCGTTGGTCACCTTTGTGGCAGACCAGATTCCAACCCCAAGAATGCCGACAAAGTAACAACAAAGTACGATCCAGTCAGCGATGTGCAATCCAAGAACAGCCGCGAGCATAAACGTAATCTCTAGATCTTTTCGCTACACAATTGGCCGAGTCGGGAAGAATTTTGATCGTTGTTGGACATTTTGAACTGGTTTCATTGCAACCGTATTCAAATTGAGGGGAAGTTGTCTGAACGGTCGCTTGAATGGTTTGAAACAACGCCTTATTGGCTCACATTTCAAGTCGAACCATTCATCTTATTAAGCAAGCCGCTGCCTTTTAAGATCGCTGCGAATCAGAAATACATTCAAACATGGATCGAAAGATCCAAACGTGCAGCACTATCAACACAGCAGGTAACGGCTCTAAACGCAATAACGCTCCAGCAGCAAAACTAATGGAACGAGCGAAATTGCGATGGGAAGCGATTCCGCCGAAGCTTAGCGTTTTCAGCGTGCATCATAACGCGAAGTTCAGGCAATCACAACGAAGCCAACATCGCCGAAAGTCACAGGATGCCGCCACAAACTTTCGGTTTCGCATCGCCAGTAATGACTCACGCAGCGTTCGCTGCTGAATCAACACCGCACAGCAGCACGACGAATGCAATCTGGCTTCCAACACGTTGCGAACGTGTGGCCAGCCACAAGGCTTTCAGGCGAAATATCAACTCTTCCACCCCATACGCACCGCCACCAGCAAATAAAATGGCGGCAGGGACGCACGCATGTTCAAGCATCGTCGTTTGAAAGTAGCGTCCCGCGACTGCTGCAAATGCCGCTCAACTATGGACTGGCGGGCACCGCAACTTCGCTGCCTTTGCCACGATTCTTTCCGATCAGCACGGCGGCCAGGGCTGTGGCCGTCACGGTTGTCGCCAGAAAGCCAGGAGCCATCATTGGTGGGCCGTACTGTCCCAGGGCCGATTCCATTCCCACAACAAATGCAGGGTTGGAAATCGCTGCTGGTGGAGCCGTTTCCGGTGCCCAGAAGCGATACGCCTGAGCTGCATCACCAGAATGCACAATGTGTACGCCAGGACGCAGTCCGGAAATGACCACTTCGCCAGATTCATTGGTTTTGGTGGCGGCAATAACAGTTTGCTGGAACTGGACCTGCACCACCTGCTGCGGCACCTGCCGCCCATCCAGCGATAATACCTTCAGCTTCAGAGTACCACCGTCCAGCAATTTGATGTCTCGTACTGCCACCGGCTCGCTTTTCGGCTCTGGTGCCTTCAGTACCGAAACTCCGGAAGCGGAAATCATACCCGGGGTGGTAGTGGAACCGGAAGGTCCCTGCTGCGAATAGCAAAGGTTGAAGGGATGCCCCAGAAGGACAAGGCTGGTCAGAAACAACCTGAATAAGCTGGATAATGTCACGGCTTGAGCCTCAATTGTGATGCGGGAACAATTGAGTGTTCGACGGAACGAAATGTGTCAAACACACGGCGCTGACCACACTGCCGGAAGCAAACTCTGCTGGAGTTAGTTCCTGAGTGGCAAACAGCACCGCACGACTAGCGTAGTGAAAACTGAATTCTTCTAAAATAGGAACCTATGCGATTTACGACTTCAGTTTCCCTGCGAGACGACCATTCGCTGAACCTGCCAGGGGCTGCACCGGCAGAAATGGCCTGAAGGAATTCTTTGAACTCATTCTGTGTTCGATCTGACTCCATCAGCAGGTAATGCACATAGGCCCAACTGTCGCGATAGTTGTCTCCGTTCATGGAAGCCGCAGATGGGATTTTTTCCAGCGATTCCAGGCTTGGCTTCCAACCGGTCCGGCACTTCCATCGCATTGAGCTAAGTCGTGACGATTTTTCACGATCTGCCGGACGCTCTTCAAAAAACTCCGCAAGTCCTTCGTCAATCCAAAGTGGAACATAGGGGAGGCTTTGGTGAAGAAGGGCGTGGGTATACTCATGTCTCAGGTCGGTAATCAGTTCCCGATTGCGAAACGTGTAGATTTGGAACTGTTCGCCACGTTGATAAAAAATAGCTCGACGCGACCTGGCTTCTGGAATCTTTCCTGCAAGATAGTCGCGATAGCTCTGTAGCGAGTTGAAAATCACGACCTGAACGACCTGTCCAGTTCCCTTGAGCTGCAGGCGGTCGTTCAGTTCTGCGGCTACGCCTGCCAGTTCGCGTTCAATCGTATCCACGGATACGGGAAATTCAGAGAACAGTTCCAATTGACCGCGTTGTTCGTGAACAGCCCAACGATCCGCTTTTGCGTCAGTCGCTGCAGAAATAAGTGCAAGTAACAACACGCTCACAATTAAGTGGGTTCTTAGAGTCTTGCTTAACGTCATCCGCGCACGAGGCGTACATGTTGGCCGTAGCGACAACGGAGCGACTCGGCGATTAGAGGCTTCCACGTCTTTCTCCGTGCCACGCCACTCGGTCAAGGGCGAAGCCCTTGTTAGGCTATTCAATGTCACAGTGCACCGATCTCAAATGGGAGACCAAAATTATCACGGAAGCAAAACCTCGCCACCAGCATTTGAGAATGGGAAATCAACCATTGAACGATTTCTCCCGGCTAATAAGGGTAAACTTCCAGCCCCTTTTGCCATGAGAACGGGCAAATTAGCGTGTCTGACGCCGTTCGCCGTGATGTTTAGATCAATTGGCTTTCGTGGGTCAACATCAACACTGAAAAACAAATGCATAGTGTGTACTGCTCGTTGTCCACCATTTGGCACCCCTGGTAGAATTTCCGAGTTGCAAATCGCTGCCTAGCGACATAGAACAATAGTGTCCTGCTTACGTAATGCATTTGGTCGTTGTTATGATGAGGTGTACAGGAATTCATCATAGTCTGGTGGTGACCTGTTTATTCGTCATTTTTTAACGATGGAACCAGTGTTTTGATTGCATCAACTCACACACAGGTTTGATCTGCCAGTTTTTTGTTTGTAAATTCAATATCAAAGTTAACAAACGGGGCCGTTATTACTTACTTACAACTTAGGGGGAAAGATTAATGTTACAAAAACGGGGTCGTATCACCCGTCGAAAGAAGAAGGCTGCACCGCCGACTGAATTCGAAAACCTGAAGAAGCGGAAGGAGTTTTCCGTATTCATCGTGGAGGACGATCAGGCAATTCGAGCTTCCATGAAAGAAGCTTTAGAAGAAGAAAAGCTTGTCGTTCATGACTACATGACCGCGATGGAGTTTTACCGAGATTATCGCGAAGTTGTTCCAGGGGTTTTGATTCTGGATATTCGACTTCCCGGAATGACCGGAATCGAACTTCAGGAGAAACTCGCAACCGAAGATTTTCCATTGCCAGTTGTCATGATTTCTGGCCACGCAGACGTTCCTATGGCTGTTCGTGCCATGAAGAACGGTGCGTTTGATTTTCTGTGCAAGCCGGTCCGTGTGGACGATATGGTGCAGGCCGTTTCTCGAGCTTACAACTTCTACTACGACATTGATGTCGAAATGGATGATGAGCTTGACGAAACAGAAGACAGCCTGAATCGCCTGACGACTCGCGAACGCGAAGTTCTGGACCACGTTGTGGACGGACTTTCAAGCCGCGAAATTGCTGAAGAACTTACAGTCAGCACAAAGACTGTCGAAGCTCATCGAGCTCGAATTAACGATAAGATGCGAGCCGACAATGTTGCTCACCTTATCCGAATGTGCTTCAACTTTAACGCCGCAGAAGAGGCGTGATTGTTGAAGGAAAGTAAAGTTAGCCGGATGAAAACGCCGTGTGGTCTACCGCACGGCGTTTTTGTTTGTACTTCAACAAATTGCGATAAAATGCCCGGCGGCATTTACAACTTCAATCGCCAGCAGGCATGCTGATGTCTTGCAGCTTCAGCGACACAAGTACCCCAGACGGCTTGCTGGTTAGATACGTATAAGACATTCCACTTCCCGCCATCAATCGCCGTTACTCTTCCCATTGCCTTAGAATGACATTAACGACAGATAACACTTCTTCCAGGCACAGCGTGATCTCTTCAGACCGTATTGGTCTGGCAATCATCATTCTGGCTGCAATCGTGATGACCTGGGCGGTCTGGCAGGTGGCGTCATTGCAGAGCGCCAACGATCGGTCTCGCTGGTGTACGGTCTGGTCGCTTGTGGAACGTGGGACATTCCAGATTGACGAAATCGACGCGGATGAGAAGTGGTCAACGATCGATAAAGTTCGCCACCGTAATTCCGACTCAGAGCCATACCATTTTTATTCTTCCAAGCCACCACTGCTTTCCACAGCAGTCGCAGCACTGTACTGGCTGGAACGTAATACTCTGGGCTACAGTCTGACGGAACACACCGACTTCGTGTCGCGACTGTTGCTGTTTGTGGTGAACGTTTTACCCATGGTACTGTGCCTGCTCTCGCTGCGTAAGACGTTGAGGCTGATTGAAGTTGATGGACGGTCTTTGTGGCTGTTGCTGACTTCAGCCGCCTTTGGGTCGATGTTGAATCCGTTTCTGACAACTTTAAACAACCACACGCCAGCCGCCGTATCTTTAGTGTTTTGCCTTTCCGCGATGACTCGAGTTTGCCTGAGCAATGGGCCGCGCGGGCGTGATTATGCCATTATCGGATTTACGGCGGCTTTGACCTGCTGTTTTGAACTGCCCGCCGCGTTGTTCGGCTTGCTGACGTTTGTGTTTGTGGTAAAGCGTGACTGGCGTAAAACCGCAGCGTGTTATGTGCCCGCCGCGATTGTTCCACTGGCAGCGTTCTTTGTGACCAACATCATTTGCACGGGCGGCATCAAACCGTTTTACGCGTACTATGGCACAGATAAGTACGTCTATGTGCATGAAGGCATCCCCAGCTACTGGACAACTCCTCAGGGAATCGACGCCAATGCAGAATCGCCCGCAGTTTACCTTTTCCACTGCCTGCTGGGGCATCACGGAATTTTCTCAATCTCCCCCATTTTCCTGCTGACCATCGTGGGCTGGCACCTTACCTTTCGGCGGAAACACTATTTGAAGCTACTGCCCATTCAGTTGATGGGGGCCAGCCTTTCGTTGATTGTGCTGACGTTTTATTTAACTCGAACGGCCAACTATAACTATGGCGGCAATTCTGCGGCGTTGCGATGGATGCTGTGGATGACGCCGTTCTGGTGGTACGGCATGATTCCTGCCGTTCAGAAGCTGGCCGCTTCACGAAGAGGTGTCGCCTTGGTTGTGCTGCTGTTGGCAGTTTCAATCTATTCTTCAGCCTACTCTTTGCAGCAACCATGGAAGCCAGGCTGGATCTTCGACCGCATGCAGACAGCCGGGCTGATCGACTACCACACGAAAGTGCCGCCATTCAGTCCGGCTCGATATTCCTTAATTGCCAAGCTTCCTGATGCTCCCGGAATGGTGGGACAGTGGACTCAGTCAGTCGGACCTCGGCAGACGTTGCAGATTACGAGCGCTGCCGCCATTTCAATCGACAATGGTGAAGCGATTCCATTGCGGCTGAACCTGCAATTCCTCGAATCACAAACAGTCAAAACGGCAACGCTGGTTATACTTGTCGAAAGTTTCCGGAATGGAGACGACATATCACAGTGGCTAAGAACAGCCAGATTTGCTAGCGAGGCCGCCGTGTTTGAACAGCCGGGCACAGCCGTTGATCGCGTTTCGCAGGCCGCCAACCTGACCGCTGCACCTGTCTGGGTGCTTGATCTTCTGCGGGGACTGCCGTCGTCTCGGGCGTTCAATGCTGCGAGTCAACGGTATTTGAAATACACTCGGTCGGATGGCGAAAAGTGGGCATTGAAATGTGATCGTGGAGCGTCGCGAGTGGCGTTTGAGGACCCGGAATTCGGGCAGTGCTGGCAACGATGCGATGTTTATTTCTGCGACGAGCTTCCGTTCGGTATGGCTCAGTGGAAGATTACAACCACATCAGTGGCGACTCGCGAAGTCGTTCGTTCGGAGCTGTGGACATGCCGCAATTTGCCGTGATCAGGCGTTGCCACTTGCTTTCGCAGTTTGCGTTCGTCGTGTTGCTGCATGTCTGCTTAATGAATGCGTCGCTCGGCGATGAGCCTGCGTTGCAAACCGATTTGCCATTTGTTGGCGAAGATCGCATTGCCGTTGTGAACTCGCTGGGGCAGGTGGAGAGCTTTGCTGGTCGTGTTGAGTCGATTCGCGGAGACGTGCTGACGCTGCGTCGTGCGGGGCGGGCAAGTATTGAAATGTTCCGCATGTCCGACGTGGCTGAAATTTCGTTTTACAAGTCCGCTGACTGGGACGCAGGACTACGGCTTCAATCGAAGGCCGAATACAAACGAGCGTTGGAATACTTCGACAAGGCACTTGCATCCGAAGATCGAGACTGGGCATGGATTGAACTGCAGGCAACGGCAGCGAAGGATTGCATCATGGCCGGCGAACGAATGGCTGCAGTGAAGCGGATTGCGGAAATTTACGCAAAAGATCCTGAGACGCGTCACGTATCTTTGCTGCCGTTGGTGTGGGATTCGCGATTGCCAACTGACGAAAAAGTGCGTGCCACGGTGACCGAATTAAACAGCGAATCAATCATTTTGAAATTGGTAGCCGCATCTGCGCTGCTGCACGAATCTGTTCATCAGGCAGAAGCTGAAAGCTGTCTGATGAAATTGCGGCGAGGAGGCCATTCGAAGCATCTGTCAGAGTTGGCAGATGCTCAAATGTGGCGTTTGTACCTTCTTGATTCCGCCAAAGAGCATCCGTTGACATTGCAATGGCAGGATCGAGTTTCTCAGCTGCCCGTCGGTGCTCGATCGGGACCTCAGTATGTCGTCGCTCGCTTGTTGGCAAAGCAGCATGACTACGACAAGGCGGCTTTGGCGTTCCTGTGGATGCCGTTAATGTCACCGACGGACCCGGCTTTGTCAGCCAGGTCGCTGGCCGAAGGCATCGACTCTCTTCGCATGGCCGGACGCCACGACGAAGCAGCGGCGCTGTCTGTTGAACTGCAACAACGATTCGCAGGCACTTCCGCGGCAAAGACAGCCGCCGCCGCAGCAGCTTTGCAGGAAACGGTGCCTTAAAATGCTCACGGCCTGGAACAAAGTATCAGTCAAACGACTTAAGATCCTTGCCGGTAATTGGTTTGTCGCGAGTAATTAATTCCGGTCCAGTGCCTGAGCGTTTTTCGTAAACGCCGTCGCCTGCTTTCACGTATTTCGTGAAGCCCTGTTTGCCAAGCTTTTTCTCGTCCTTCATCCGTCGAGACATGGATGATTCCGTCCACGTGCCGCCGGCAAAAACGGACTGAATCAGTCGTTCGACCGGCTCGCCGGTTTCCGGATGAGTCGTGAGCGGTTTGTCCTTGATTGACTGCTCAACTTCGAATTCTTCTGCTGGTTGATCGTCATCACGAACAACTCGATAAACATAGGTAGGCATAGCAAAATATCATCTAACCGGGACGAACCGGACAAATTCATTTCAGCACGACCAATCGACCGGCTGGCTTGCAAACTTAATTAACCCGCAGCGAAATCAGACACCGCGCGAAAAATCGCTGAAAGGTTTGTGGAAAATCCTTGTGGCATGATCATTATCACCATAATACCGGGCGGCTGGTTTTCAGCAAATCGGGGCTTGCACATGATACCTGCTTAGCCTCCCGATGGAAATCGAATCCTGGCGTAAGTGCTGGGTTAGACTTCTTATTGCCGCGAACATGTTCATATTGAGTCAGATTTTCTGAGCGACGTAGTCGCGTTTCCGAGCGGCAGCTCGATTGGTCTGAGGCACAGCCTCGTTAGACTTCTTATTGACGCGAACATGTTCATATTGAGTCAGATTTTCTGAGCGACAGCGGAGCGTTTCCGAGCGGCAGTTTGAATGGTCTGAGGCACGGCGCGTATGTTGGTCGTAGCGACAACGGAGCGGCTCGGCGATTAGAACGTCCCACGTCTTCCCCTCAACCACGCCACCGGGTGAAGGGCGAAGCCCTTGTTGGAAAAACAAAGCGTTTCAGCAGGTTGACAGACAAATCCTGAACTGTCACCGTTCACGTCTGCGGCGTCGGCCAAACAGGAAACATGCAAGCAGATTCACGCGTTCTAATGTCATTGGCTGGCCGAACACAGCAATATTTGCGGACAGGCGACCGGATATATTGCTGCAAAACACGTTATGTTTCATTTGCATATGAATTTGCGGTTCTAACGCAGTATTCCAATGTCGAACCCGGCAGCAATTCGGATTGTGTCGTCATGAATGTCAAAAAACGCTTTCGGCTGCGACCATCGTTTACACTAAGCGCTAGTGCGTTGACGCAGCTTTTGGGAGCCTTTGCCAGCTTTCTGGCAGCCTTTGTATTACCGAATACATTTCCAGAATTTCAGGGAACGTCCCGGAAAGTTCTGATTATTCTGGGCTGCATTATGCTTGTGGTAGGTGCGGCCAATCTGTTTTTTGGCAGAGAATTTGGACGCTTCATGAGTCGCTTTGGAAAGCGATCGCGAGTTGTTGTTCCGCGGGAAGGGATCGGCTTTCTGGCCATCATGCTGACTCTGGCTGTGGGAGCCTTAATGGGGCATCGCAACATGCCGCTGCTGGTGTTTGGAATGATGGCGGGTCCATTCATTCTTAACGGATGGGTCGTTTATGGAATGCTGAAGGGAGTTACCGTTGAAAGAAGTGCTCCACGTCGGTCTATGGCGGGAGAATTCATGAGCGTGGAGTTCGAAGTAAGAAACGATAAGCGAATTATGGCCTCGCACATGCTTGAAGTGCGAGATCGGATTACGGGGAAGTCGCTGCAGAACCGACGTCGTGACGACGAGGGGGTTGTCACCTTTGTCCGAGTGCCCGCTAAAGAACGTCGCATCGGACGATACAGTGTTCGCTTTTCGGAACGCGGTCGGTATGAACTCGGACCTGTTCGAGTAAGTTCAAGATTCCCAATGGGAATCGGTGAACGTGGCCACCTGTTTACGTCCGTTTCCGAATTGATCGTCCACCCAAAACTTGGCCAACTGCTGCCAGTCTGGTCGCGTCAGCAGAAGGAGCTTTCAGAATCTCGCCACAACGCTCAAGCACGCACTGGCTTTTTCGACGATGATTTTCTGCGGATTCGCGAATACAGAACGGGAGACAACCCAAGGTCAATTCACTGGCGTTCAACGGCTCGGCGAGGCGAACTGATGATTCGCGAACATCAGCAGAATCGTCAGGCAGACTCGCTTGTCGTTTTGGATTTGCCTGAATTGAAGGATTGGGACCCAGCCGCAACGGAAATGGCAATCAGCCTTGCCGCCACCATTTGCGATGAACAAACTCGATCATCTTCCGGCACCGGCTATCTGCTGGCAATTGCCTCAAAACAACCGATTATCGTATCCAGCAGAAGTCCCGGCGGATTCCGCGAAGAAGCGCTGGATGCTCTGGCAGTTTGCGGCAGGTCTCCAAGAGCAAACCTGGATGACGTGCTGGCGGCGATCATCGCCGGCCACACTCTTCACGACGAGCGAATTATTCTGATTACGCCGCGACCGAAAATCGCCGAGACAGCGTTGGAAAACGCGTCTCGCCTGTTCACTCAAAGTTCCATCAACCTCAGGCAGGTGACCACAATTGTGGAAGCGTCGCTGGCCGGACTGAAGAGCGTCATTCAACTGGATGACCTTAAAAATGATTGGCGGAAAATTGATTCAGACGTGGAAGTCGGGCAACTGAAGGAAGTCTCGATCACAGCAGCAGCAGCAGCGGAGGTGTCCGCGTGAGAAAGTCAGGCAGCGTCGAAACGACCTTTGCACTAAGCATGACTTTGGTGGTGACGTTTTCGTCCATCATTCTTGCGTCAGCGGAAGAATCTCGATGGCCCACATCGATTACTCCTTTTCTCGCAGTGTTTACGCACCTGTTCGTCGACAAATGGAAGAAGATTCGGCTTTCCGTTGTGGGGGCCAACACACTGGGACTGCTGGCGTTCGGCGTTATGGCGTGGGAATTTTCCGGCGGTGATGTGCTGGCGAAGCTGTTGTCGGGTGCTCACCTGCTGGTCTATATGACGTGGGTGGTCCTGTTGCTGCAAAAAGGTATTCGCCAGTACTGGTGGCTGCTGGCTTTGAGCTTGCTGCAGATTTCCGTGGCGTCTGTGCTTACCACCAGTGCTACGTTCGGCATGTCGTTGGTTGGCATGCTTTTTCTGCTGATCTGGACTACCTCAGTGTTTACGTTGTACCGCACGCGCAGAAGAATGGAACGTTCAGTTGACGGAGTTGAAGACAGTCTCAACCGGAATGCGGCGACTTCAGATGATGATCGAGTGACCATTAGAAACGGCTTGCAGCTGGATTCTTACGAACCGTGGATCGGCTGGCGATTTCGCGCTATCGTCGGATTCTCTTTTGTAGCATCGATGCTGATCGCCGCGGTTACGTTTGCTGTCTTCCCACGCATTTGGGTCAATGAATCACCGTTGGCTGGTATTCGCGAGGCGGCTCAAAAGGCCATCATGAATCAATCGGGTTTCACGGAAAATGTGGCGTTGGGCGAGATCGGTCAGATCATGCAGTCTGATGCCAGAGTAATGCAGTTTGAAATCACTCGCATGCAGGATGGCGGCAGAGTCATGCCGGAAGAGTTTGCAGACTTCATGCGAATGGATGAAATTCTGTTTCGAGGCAACGCGTTGGGCTACTACAAAGAGGGGCGTTGGAGCAGCGGCAGCATTCAAGGAAAATCGGTCGGAGACCTGGAATCTCGGCGGCGGTTTTCTGCTGACAGAAAGCTGGCTGATTTTCGAGTCAAAATTACTCAAGACCCGCCAATCAACTCGTTCGCGTTTGCTCCCACGCCAATTCTCAACGCAACAAGCAAAACTGATGGCCACACTTTAGAGCAGCGTTGGTTTTCGTATTCCCTGATCCATCGAATTCGCAACGACCGTAGCTCTAATCAGCCCGCAGAATTTGAGGTCTGGTGTCAGGCTGCTCCTCAGTCGCAAGTTCGTCACATGGCTCGCCGCCGCGTTAAGCCCACTGGTCCGTTTTCGAATGTCCTTGAATTAATTCGGCCGGCAAACCAATACGTGGAAGTGGAAAACGACTATGCAAATACCTGGTGCATCACCAGAGGAATTGAAACTTCACTGCCGAAGCTTTCGAAAAAGGCGATCGAACTTTGTTCAGACAACGGACAATTGGTTTCACCCAGAGATCGTATCAACCGCATCTTCCATTTTCTGAATACGTCCGGCGAGTTCAACTATTCCCTGACGCTGGGCACTATTGACCGATCCGTTGACCCGGTTGAAGACTTTCTGTTCAACACTAAGACAGGACATTGCGAATACTTCGCTTCCGCCTGCGCACTCATGCTGCAGGCCGTGGACGTGCCCGCAAGAATTGTGAACGGCTACAAAGGCAGCAGCCTTAACACCGTCTCGAAACGGCACGAAGTCAAGCAAAAACAAGCTCATGCCTGGCTGGAAGCGTATGTCGACTTCGAATGGGAAACCCTCGATCCAACTCCGGCCACGCGAAACGAAATTACCAACCAGACTTCACAACTGGCATGGTTGTCTGATTTACGAATTGCCGTCAACGACAACTGGAACAACGTTGTAGAAAAAATGAGCCTGGAACGTCAGGAAGCCATGGTTCGCCCCTGGTTGGATACTTTGAAAACCTGGTGGGATATTGTGCGACAGCAGGGCTTCTTCGGATTGATCGCCATGTTCTATCGCGAAGTCATACTACAGCCCACGAAGTGGATCAGTTTCAAAACCGGATTCGCCACGTTCTTTGTGCTGCTGGTGATTGGCTTGATCGCGAAGTCTCAGGCCATGGCAAAGTTTAGAGCTCGCTTTGCAACAGCGTTTGGGTGGATGAACTCTTCCAATCGGCGACAACGCAGCGTTGTTCGTTTTTATGAAAGCTTCCGAGCACTCTGCGAACGTCATGGGTTATCGCTGCCGCAAAACCAAACGGCACGCGAAAACGCAGCCATGGCCACCAGCTATTTTTCTGACTATCTAACAGACCCGGTCGACCGTTTGCTGCCGGAACGCATCGCCAGTGCCTTCAATTCCGTCCGCTTCGGTGCGCGAGAACTCAGTCCTGAAGTTGTGGAAAGCATCCGCTCTGATGTTGGCAAACTTAGCTCATTGCTGAAACGCCAATCAACAAAAACAGATGCTGCCGACATTGTCACCGCGTAGCGCCGCACTCGAACACGTTTAAGCAATTTGGTCTGATGTCTCAAGACGTAACAACTCACGATCCACGAACAGTTGCCTACGTGGCGCCCTTTGGGTGTTTTATGGCGTTTCTGATCGTGCCGGACGTGCTGTCAATGCTGGGTTTTGCAGCTCCCCAACCAGACGCTCAATCGCCAATGGATTCGATCCGGCTATGGCTGTATCCCCTGCAAACGATTGTCACATTGGTAGTGCTGGTGTGTTATTGGAAACACTTCACCTTCGGCCCTTACCAAGGTTGGCTGTTGGGCATTTGCGCGGGACTATTGGGAATTTTATTGTGGATTCTGCCTGGGTATCTGTTTGAAGCCAGGCAACTGCCAGAAGGTTGGTGGAAGCACTTTGGCTTTGCGCAACGAACAGACGGATTTGATCCGAATTCTGCAGCATCGCGTGGGGTGGCTTTTTACTGGTTCACAATTCTGATGCGTTTTGTTCGTCTGGTTGTTGTGGTACCACTTGTTGAGGAGCTTTTCTGGCGAGGATTCCTGATGCGGTTTCTGGCCGACCTTGATGGCGATTATTGGAAGATTCCTTTCGGAACGTTTCACCAACGCAGCCTGCTGGTGGTCACAACTCTGTTTGTGCTTGTGCATGCCCCCGTTGACTACGCAGCGGCACTGATTTTCGGCCTGCTGATGTACGGACTTGCCGTAAAGACAAAAAGCCTGTCCGCCTGCGTTATAATGCACGCCACGGCAAATCTGGTTTTGGGAGTTTATGTGATGGCGACTCACAATTGGGGCTATTGGTAAGCAATGTATGGCGATAGCCCCATCGTCTTTTCTGCCACGCCACCTGTGCCGCGTCAGTCGTGCCGTAGTGGATCTTGCTAAAGATCCTGAATAAGCAGGATCTTTAACAAGATCCTCTACAGAAGCCCACTCATTCTTACGTTGTGCAACGCCGCTCAACAGCTGTGTCGTGCCCCTTGATGGTCCACAAGCCGGCTTGCGTTTGCTACTGCAAGATCCGTCGCAACAACTCTTCCGCCTTTTTCTGCCTCTCAGAATTCCCCCAGCCGGGATAGATTGCCTCGACAACGCCCAGAATTCTTTTTGCCGCATCCGACTTGCCAGCATTAACGGCGGCTACAGCCAGTTGCAGTTGAGATTCCAGCCATAAGTCGCTTCCCTGAGCCTGCTGTTTCGCAACCTGTCTCCAGAAACTACCCAAACTCGACCCGCCGCCGGCAGGTGCGTTGCCGCTCACATCGCTAAGCAGTGCCGCAATCTGTGAAATCTGCTCGGTGCTTTGCTTAGCGTTCAGCAAACTGTTGATCGCGGCATCCCGCAACTCGACTTCTTCTGTAATAGCCGATGTTGCAATCAGCTTCTGCAAAGTTTGCAGGCGATCTGCAAATGTCGGATTCAAGCCTGGTTGATCAACCAACTTCTTCAGCAGTTGCTGATTCATGCGGGCCAGCCACGTGTCTCCTGCTCGCACGGGTTTGTGTTGATAGTGCGAACACAGGAATTTGGTTGCTGCGACCAATTCGCTGTTGGGAATTTCAAGAATGCCAGCTTCAATACTTGCTCGGCGATTGGCATCAATGCCAGATCTTGCCGCAATCACTGCATGCATCAAGTCACATCGATGCAGCCTGTTCTGCAATAGTTGCTGCTGATCGCCCGAGCCAGCGCTGGCTTCAATCTGCAATTTCAGCTGCGACTGAAGCGGAGTCAGCTTTGCCAGAAGTTCGTTCCAATGAAGATCTTCGTTAGTTGCCGAGTGAAACTGCATTTCGAGAGACTGCAGCCTGATGATCAGCAAATCGTCGGCAGGATAGCGTTCCGGATCGCTCTCCATCGTCAGGACGTGTTCCGCAAATTCCCTGATCATGTCTGTCAGTTCCGCCGGCGTTTGTGGCAGAGCAGTTGTCTTCAGCAGTTGCTGGCCCATTCGTTCAAGAATTGCAATTTGAGTTTGCGGATGTTCCTGTGTGTTCAGCGAATCCAATGACAACTTCGCCGCACGAACTGGATCATTCAGCTCTACGACATCAAGCAACCAATCACGTGCCTGAGCGGCTGTTTTTTGATCCGCGAACAAAGCGAGGTGGTTTTCGAGCGACCTGACATATTCTTCCAACCCGATCGAACCAGGGTTTGCGTTCAATAGCTGAGCGGCGACATAAATTCGTAACAAATCGGCAGCTGCCTGTTCGGGAATCATTCCACCTTGCTGATAAAGCTGAAATGCTGATTGAAGATATTCCTCAGCAGTCGCCCATTCTGCGGCAGCAGCATGCAGTTCTCCCGCCCGTAGTTGCAACGCCGCCTTTGCTCGCACTGACGCAGTTGCCGGAAGTCGCTTGATCGCCGCCGCAATCAGACGCATTGCATCGCTGGAACTTCCTTCTGCTCGTAGTGATTCAACCTGTTCTACCAAATTGGCGATCTCAATTCCCACTTCGGCAACCAAAGAAAAGCGTATCGCCGTCCGTTCCGCCGCGTCTCGAAACACGCCGTGCAGCAGCTTTCTGGAAGACGCCAACTGTTTTTCAAACTGTTGCGATGTTTCGTTCAAAAGGCTGGCATCGTTCAATGTCAGAGCAATCTCGTGTACGCCCAGCAAGGCTTCAAGTTTCAGCCATTCCGACTGTTGTCGTTGCAGACCTGTCAGTGCTGGCAGGTTATTCAGCAATGTGAATGCCTGAGTCGGTTCGCCGTCAGCCAGCAAGTGCCGACTCGTCAGAAATTCGGCCCGCAAAATTGGGTCAGCATTGTTCGCTTCGCCGATCGCCTGCACACGAACAGTAAATTTATCCTTGCGAGTTGCACACAGCGAAAGTTCGGCAAGCACAGCCTTTGCGAAAGCCAGTTTTTGTACATCACGAATTGTCCGAACTGCCTGGTTCAGCGATTCTTCAGCTGCTTGAAGACTTTCGGCAGCCAGCCGCGAATTGCCCAGCACCAGCAACTGATATTTCAGGCATTCCAATTCAGCAAGCTGCAACCTGGCATCGTCGCGAATGGATCTGGCTAACTGAGAGTCCAGGTCGCGGCGCGATTCTTCCAGTTTCCCAAGCAGTGAACGAGTCAGTTCCAGCGACTGGTCGATCACCTTCACGTTGGCGACCATTGAATCTGCGATGGAAGCGGTTGCCGAAGGTTGGGTTTTGGATTGTTTGTAGGCGCCGAGCAGATGACCAGCCTGCCCGATAAACAGCTTCATCCGGATGCTCTGTCCCAGTAACCGTGCCTGCTGAATACGCAATCGGAACTGAGTTTCCGGGCTTGGGGAGTGCAAGTGGATAAATTCGGTAATCACTTCCACAGCCAGATTCAACAGTTCGCCACGACTGGCAGTTTCTGCAAACCATGCATGCTGCTGCAGCGTGCTGCTTAGCCGAAGCACCCATTCCGCTTTGGTGTCTGCATTGGTGGCTGTGGCAATTTGGTGTTCGCAATGTTGTTTGGCCAGTTCAAAAAACTGACGGTCCATCAGTTGCTGCAAAAAGACCTGATCAGCCTGATCCACGATTGAAGCGGCCTGCACGCATGACTGCGAATCAGCGGATAACAACAAAGCGTTCCCGACAACAAATAGCAGCAGCAGCAGCGTTCTGGTGGCGCTAAGTTCTCGTGATGCAGGTTGTCTCGGCTTCGATTTCATGCAGATATCGTATACAAAACTCGACTTCAATCAGCCGTTTCTTTGTTAGTTCACGCAATCCCACTTGAAGCAGTCGTCGAATATCCGGTGTGATACACTGTGCGAAATACACAGCGAAAGGTGCGATTCGCCATTTCAGCCTGCTTCTATGCAGAATCATTTTCCAGCATACAGCGTGAAATTGGTAAGGCGCGACTGTTCAATATCGTCCACCAGAAATACAACGCGAGAATTTCGGCCTCGTTTTCGTGCTTCGCCAGAAATTCTTCCAACTCAAGAAATCAGCACGCTGCCAACGGTCGATTCCCGTTCGGACAGCCTCATTTGTTCATCCGTCGATTTTAAATCTCAATAGTTAGCCCCATCCAGTATGTCAAAGACCGTACTTAGCATCGGCCAGTGTCGCCCGGATACTGCCGCCATCAATCATTTTCTGACGTCTAACTTCAGCGTGAAGGTGCTAACGGCCGAGCTTCCCGACGATGCTGCAGATGCATTGGCAAAGAATACGGTTGACCTTGTGCTTATTAACCGCAAGCTGGACGCAGACTACAGCGACGGGATGGAGATTCTTCGTACGATCAAGTCCGATCCCAGGACAGCAGACATCCCGGTGATGCTGGTATCGAATTTTTCTGAATGGCAGGAAAAGGCTGTTCACGCAGGAGCAGTCTACGGGTTCGGAAAAGCAGAACTCAACTCGCCGGAAACCGTTACCCGAGTCCGAGCCGCCCTCGATCTGCCATAGCACGAATCAATTCGGGGATTGGTGCAGGGAGCTGGCTTCACAGACTTTCTTCGGTTGGCAAGCACACAGACACTGGCTGATCACTCGTTGCTGGCTTCGGGCCGGACCAAATCAGGGCCATTGGGCTGAGTCAAGTCTGTCGACGTCAAGTCAGGGCCATACAACCTCACGTGGATAATTGAGAACTCTGTGGATCAAAAGGTGTCAGCGAAGTCTTGAAGTTTGTCAAGAATGACGTTGAAGAAAGATTT
>ERZ887942.781-NODE-781-length-24402-cov-21.932148_pt1 | contig 24402 bp, 9 predicted proteins | sample MGYA00521099_ERZ887942 | MGnify/ENA primary metagenome ERZ887942 (study PRJEB32303, sample SAMEA104408605) | aquatic metagenome | biome: Brackish water; feature: Pelagic; material: water | place: Baltic Sea | collected 2014-06-07T06:48:00 | depth 16,251 m ...
GGGTATCGTTCGTAACAAAATCTCCTTGTCTATATGATTGCAACGGGGGGGATTTTTAATGAGATATTATACAATGAAGATCGTTCCGTTCATTCTGTCCGCAATCCTCGCTACATTGTGCTCCACCATCTTACTCGTTGATGTTTCCGGCAACGAAATCGGCGACCACGTGAACGCTCGTATTGTAGATGGCGTCGCCATCACCGAGGGCGTGATCCGGGTGCGGCGCCGGCACGAAAACGACATGGACTTCTCCAAATACAATCCCTTCTACTGGGAAGGGCGACGCGCGTGGTTCAAGGTGGAGGACTACACCCCACGGGGCGAAAAGCGCATGGTTTTCACTCTGCGCACCGAGTGGCCACAGGACTATATCGCGACCCGGGGCTGCGATTTCTCGGTAATCTACAAAGGCGACCCGCTTGGCGACGAAGCGGGTCGCAGTAAGTTCTCGATCAACACGCGCATGAAACACGTCGGCGGCTTCACTCATTTCGAACAAGAACTCGGCGAACTCTCTTTTCACCAAAACCCCGAAGATCTCAAAGTCGGCGAGCAACTCACCTTTGAATTTCGATTCTTCAACAGCGAGTCCCACCCGGGTTGGGTGAAGCAGAAGAAACACAATCCCCACAATCTTTTTGCTTACTACTCCGAATTTTTTCGAATCAAAATTGGCGAACCAGGACTTCACATCGACAACGTGCAATCGCCCGGTCAATTTTCTTCCCCGAAGCGCTACACTGGCGGGCGGACCACCATCCCCACCGTTCGTGTTGAACCCTGGGCCGCCCTCCAACAGCACGCTCTCAATTTAAAACCGGAGAACGCGCAAGCCTTCCTCGATGGGCGCACGTGGTTTCATACCGACATGGTCAGCGGGAAGCACTTGAGTGATCCATCCGACGACAAGCCTTCGGTCTTTTTTGATGAAATGAGGGACGCCCGGAAAGGCCTGGCTGGAAGTGCTTACAACGCGCATTCGTGTAACAGCTGCCATGTCCACAATGCCGGAGCCCTTCTGCCTCCCTTGGAAGATCCCATTCACACAACCCTTCTTCGTTTCACCGATGCGAAGTCGCCACATGGGATTCAGTTGCAAACCAATGGGGACGATAGCGAAGGAACTCTTACCATCGCCCGTTACGAGACGCACGAGGTGAAGCTCGACGACGGCACAGTCGTCGAACTCTCAAAGCCGTTCTTCCACATCGACGGCAAACCTGCAGCATCAATTTCACCTCGCACTCCGCCCGCTATCATTGGAGCAGGTCTGCTCGAAGCCGTTCCAGACGAGACCATCCTCGATTTAGCCAAGGCATCGCCCGGGGAACCCCGACGCATCGGCGACAAGATCGGGCGCTTCGGTTGGAAGGCCGGGCAACCCACAGTCGATGACCAAAACCAGAGCGCTCTGCGCGAGGACATGGGCGTCGCCAAACTCGAGCCAAAGGCGCGGGCTGAACTCGAAGCCTACGTCTCCCTTTTGGGGGTGCCTCCGCGCACCAACCCCGAGCATCCTGATGTCGTTCTTGGCGGGAAAATCTTCCACGCTCTCAACTGTCAGCAATGCCACACGCCGACCTTGCGCACCGGTAAATCGACCTTCCCCGAACTGAGTAATCAAACCATCCATCCTTTCACCGATCTTCTCTTGCACGACATGGGCGAAGGCTTAAGTGATAACGGAAATTCCGAACTCGCAAGCAAGTGGAGGACCGCTCCTCTCTGGGCAATGAAGAACAAACGTCATGCGGCCGATGATCAGGGCGATAAATTTCGTTCCGGCGACATTCACATAACCTATCGTGTCACCCAGGATACCGCCAATAAGAACCCCATCCAACTCCTCCATGATGGCCGCGCCCGCAGCCTCGCCGAGGCCATCCTTTGGCATGGCGGAGATGCTGAAAGTTCCGTCAATGCATACAAAGAACTGACCAAAGAAGACCGCACTGCGCTCGAAGCGTATCTATGGGATCTCTAGTCTGAAACCTCCATGAACGCTCGACCGGGACCTTGCCCGGTCTTTGTCGTATTATAAAAATGGCTATCAGCTCTCACGTTTCGTGAACCTCGCCTGCAGTGATTCGAAGCCGATCATGCGGGTGTAGTCGGGTTCTCTTTCGATGAGTTCGTTGGCCTCGAGGATTTCAATCCTGGAAACCTGTTCGGCGAGGGCGCGGATCAGGCCACGCATAATGGCGCGCGCATGATGGACGCCGAGGCAGAGGTGGGCCCCAAATCCAAAAGCGACGTGGGGGTTCGGCCGCCGGTCGAGCTTGACGACATTCGGTTCGTCGAAGACTGCGGGATCGCGGTTGGCGGAGGACCAGCAGAGGGAGACGCGCCCTTCCGGAGCGACTTCAAAGCCATGAACATCAGTCGTTATGGGACAAACTCTTCCGATGTGAGTGAGCGGGATGAAGAGGCGGAAAAATTCTTCCGAGGCCAGGTTGATCCTCTTGGGGTCTTCGCGAATCCAGTCGAGGTCCCGGGGATTTTCGGCAAAGTGGGCAATGATGCGGGTAACGGTGTGGATGATGGTGTCCCGTCCGCCGGCGAAGGCGATGTTGGCAAAGCCGAGTTTCTCTTCAAGGGTGAGAAGCCGTCCTTCGAATTCAACTTGATTGAGTGCGGAGAAAAAATCGTCCCCCGGATTCCCGGAAGCCGCCTCGAACATCTGCTGGCAGTAGTCTTCCATGAAGGTGCCTTTGGATTTGCCGTCGCCATCCTTGAAAACATGAAGCCCCCAGCTCACCCATAGCTCCGCTTCTTTCTCGGGGACATTGAGGAGATAAGTCAGGGCGTAGGATTGCAGCGGGATCGCGAAGTCATTGACGGCATCGATGGAATCCGCTTCGAGAGCCCTGGAAAGGAGTGAGTCGATCAACTCATTGATCTTGGCGAGCACGTCGGGCTGCTTCGGGCGCAGGAAGAAAGGCTCCGCGATTTTGCGATACGCCGCATGCCCCGGGGGGTCGACTTCCAGGGGATACTGGCGGACGGTGCGAACGTCCTCTTCCGAGGGAATGGGGATACGCCGCGGAGCATCGGAGCTGAAGGTCGTGGTGTCCTTCGCGGCTTCGCGGACGTCCTTGTGACGCAGGATCATGGGGACGCGCTCGCCCTGGAAGGTGCCGACGTGAATCGGGCATTTTGCTCGCGCTTCTTGAAACGGGTCGTCGTAATTGCTCATGGCTGGATTTGAGGGAAAGCGTCCCGCACGCGAGGCGCTTGAACCTCCGCAGGGTATGTCAACCCGGGCCCCCATTCAAATCCCGATCTCCGGGATCCCGGCCCGTGTTCGTCGCGGATCTCTCGGCTCGCACGCCCGCCAATTGTTCGCTAGGCTAACGGGATGAGACCGATGTTGGCAGTGAGTTTGGCAGGGGTGCTTGCGATGATCGTTGATGCCCGGGAGCCGCAATCGTGGCCGGTGCTGAAGCCGGCCACCGACCGGAGTCCCTTGCCCGGAACGGAAGTGCTGGACTGGGAGGGCGACCTGGCAGTGCGGATGGTGGATGGGATCGACGAGTGGCTCGATGTCGAAATCAAAGCGAACCGCGAGGCGGGAGGCGACCTGGGAGGAACGAGGGACGAACTGGCGCGGAAACTCGGCCTGCCCCTGGATGCCCGGCCGGAGGGAAATGCCTTCGTTTACTCGGCACGGCGAAAGGGGCCGTTGGGGCGCGGGCATGGATACACCATCCGGCAGGTGCGCTGGCGGGCGTTCGGCGAGCTGGATGCGGTGGGATTATTGCTTGAGCCGAATGACGGGCCGCCGCTCGCAGATGTCATTGCGCTTCCCGACGCGGGACAGACCCCGGAGGAAATCTGCGGCATGGCTCCCTTCGAGAAGGAGCAGCGAACCCTGCCTTATGCCGGACGCATGGCGATGAGCGGGTGCCGGGTCCTGGTTCCGATGTTAATCGAGCGATCCGGGGAACGCCACGGCATGCCGACCCGGGAGTGGTTGCATCGCCCGGCCTGGGAAATGGGTCGAACCTTGACGGGCTACGAAGTGCAGATGGTGCTGGCGGGAGTGGATTGTTTTGAGTCGGCCGGGGGCGGACGGAGTACGCGCACGGTGGTGGTGGGTTGGGGCGAGGGCGGACGGGTGGCGCTTTACGCAGCCGCCCTCGATGAGCGGATAGATGGAGCGCTGGTGAGCGGCTACTTCGGACCGAGGGAGCGGGTGTGGGATGAGCCGGCAGACCGAACTGTCTTTGGCCTTTTGAACGGACATTCCGATGCCGGCATTGCCGCTTTGATTGCACCGCGGCCCTTGGTCGTGGAAAAGGGTCACTCTCCCCGGTATGGATTCCGTCTCGATGCAAACGGGGTCCCGGAGCGTCTGGCGAGAGGAGCCGGCAAGCGTGGGAAACCGGGGAGGTTGTTGGAGCCGACGGCGGACGCGGCGCGCGATGAACTTGCGCGGGTTGAATCCGGAAACTGGAAGGCAACGTTCGTAAGCACGGAGCAGGCCGTGGCCAATGGCAGCTGGAGATCGCTCCTTGCGGGCGTCGGAGTCAAGGTTCCGGATCCACCGGCCGGGCTGCCGCAGTGGGAGGACAAGGTTGTTTCCCTGCCGCCCGCCCGGACCAGGGAAACGATTGCGCGGCGGCATCACGAATTGGTGGCAGCGATCGAGCGACACAACCAGTGGGCCCTCACTGACTCGAAACGATTGCGGGACGAGATGATGACGGGATTGAATTTTGAGAGCCCGGAAAAGTTCGCGCAGAGCACGACCAAGCTGCGCGAATCCTTCAGTCGGGACGTCATCGGGGAGTTCGCTAGTTTGCAGAAGTTGCCTGACCCGGAGCCGCGTTCGCGGGCGCTCCACGAGGGAGGGAAAACCCGTAGTTTTGAAGTGGTGCTCAAGGTGCACGAGGGCGTTTTTGCCTACGGGATCCTGACCTTGCCCACGGATTTGAAGCTCGACGGAAGTGAACGGCGGCCGGTGGTGGTGTGCCAGCACGGGCTCGAGGGACGACCGCAGTCCACCGTGGGAGAGCTTGATCATCACTACTACAAGGCCTTTGCGACGCGACTTGCGGAGCGGGGCTTCGTCACCTTTGCTCCGCAGAACATCTACATCGGGCATGACCGTTTCCGCATCCTGCAGTTCAAGGCGAACGCCCTGGGGGGCACCCTTTTTTCGATCATGGTGCCGCAACACCGGCAGATCACGAACTGGCTGGCGGAGCTACCCTTCGTTGATCAGGATCGGATCGCCTTTTATGGTTTGAGCTACGGCGGAAAATCCGCGATGCGGATTCCACCGCTGGTGGAGCGTTATTGTCTTTCGATCTGCTCGGCGGATTTCAACGAATGGATCTGGAAGAATTCCGCGACCGATCCCCGGTCCCTGCGCTACAGTTATGCCAACAAGGGCGAATACGAAATCTTCGAGTTTAATCTGGGGAACACCTTCAACTACTACGAGATGGCAGCCCTGATCTGTCCGCGCCCTTTCATGGTGGAACGGGGACACTTCGATGGCGTGGCGCCGGACGAAACGGTGGCCTACGAGTTTGGAAAGGTGCGGCATCTTTATTCCGCGAAACTCGGGATCGGTGACCGGACCACGATTGAGTGGTTCGTCGGCCCGCACACCATCAATGGCGTCGGGACCTACAATTTCCTGCACCGGCATCTGAAGTGGCCGGCTGAATGAGTATCGTTTCATCTGCGATCGAGGCCAGGGGCTCTTGACGCCAGAGAGGCACCAGTCCGCCGTCGCCGCAGACTTCAGAAGAGAAGAGACCAACGGCAAACCCGAGACAAGCTCCCAAGTGTTCTCGCTGTGGAAAGACATCGAGCACGAGACCCTCAAGCGCCAACGGATCCATTGCAAGAAACTGGTTTCCCAGTAACCAAAATCACCGGGATTTGGATCGAGCGTTTGGCTGACAAAATTGAGGCCGACCGGATTTTGTTGAGAAAAATTCTCACGAGTGCTTCATTCTCAGAAGTTTTCGTGAACAAAAATTAGTACATTTCAGCTCACTTCTCGATTGAAATTGAACCTTCGCCGACCGATCTTTCGACAGCGGCCTCTTCCCGGTTCCAATTTCCCGCTCTTTCCCACCCATCGAACTCCCCTGCCCCAATGACCTCCCTGCGTCTCTGCTTGCTCTCCTCTCTCTTCCTTACGGCCAACCCGGTTTTTGCCAACCCGATCATCTCCGAGGTGATGTATCGTGCCGATCTGGTCCTGCCGGAAGATGTGCGCGATGAGTGGATCGAAATTCACAACCCGACAGAGGCGGCGATCGATCTGACCGCTTACTCTTTTGACAAGGGCATCCGCTTCACCTTTCCGGCCGTCAGTCTTCCAGCCGGCGGTTATCTGGTGGTGGCGGCGGATGTGGCGGAGTTCAACGCGAACTTCCCCGGCGTGACAAACGTCGTCGGGCCGTGGGTCGGGATCTTGCGCAACTCCGGCGAAACCATCACCTTGGTCGATGCGGCCGGCACGATGGTGGACGAGACCACCTATGCCGACGAGGGTGACTGGGCGACGCGTGCGCGCGGCCCCTTGGACCGGGGCCACGAGGGATGGACCTGGGTCGCTGAGCACGATGGCGGCGGCAAGTCCCTCGAGCTGATCAATCCGGCGCTCTCGAACAAGGCGGGGCAGAACTGGGCGGGCAGCGCGGCAAATGGCGGCACGCCGGGGGCGGCGAACTCGGTGGCGAGCAACGACATCGCACCCTTGATCCGCGAGGTGCAACATCGCCCGAAGATCCCGAATTCGAGCGACCCGATCAAGGTACGGGCACGGGTGACCGACGAGGCGGAGATCCCGACAGTGACGCTTTTCTGGCGGCCCGACGGAGCAGCCGCATTCACTGCGGCTGTCATGACGGCCGAGGGCGAGCAATTTTCCGCCACCATCCCGGCGCAGGCCAATGGGGTGATCGTGGAATTTTATCTTTCTGCCAGCGATGGAACCCATTCACGCGACTGGCCGGCCGAGGTGCAGGGGGGCGGGCATCTGGCCAACGCTTTGATCCAGGTCGACGACACCCACGATCGTTCGCAGCCAGCCGTCGGGGGCGTGCAGGGAGTCTATCGCGTGATCATGACCGAGGCGGAGCGTGCCGAGCTGGAGCAGATCGGCACCACCAGAAACCAGTCCGAAAGCAATGCCGAAATGAACGCGACCTTCGTCAGCGCGGATGGCAGGGGGACCGGGGTGCGTTACTTGTCCGGTATCCGCAACCGCGGGGCGAGCAGCCGGACCGGACCGCCTAACAACCACCTCGTGAAGTTTCGCAGCGACGACACGTGGAACGGCGTCGAGTCGGTGAAATTTAACGCGCGCTACGTCGCCTCGCAGGTCGCCGGAGCCTGGCTCTTCCAGCATCTCGGAATCGAGACGGATGACGGGGTGGGCGCGCAATTGCGCCTCAATGCCGCGGACCTCGCCCAATCGGGTGGCCCGCTCATGTTTGGTTCCTATGTGATGCTGGAGCAGTTCGACAGCGATTGGACGGCGGCGCACTTTCCACTCGATGGCAACGGCAACCTCTACCAGATCCGTGATGATGAAGTCACCGGCGATGAAGGCGATCTGCGCTACGAGGGGAATGATCCGGACGCCTACAGGAACACCTACTTCAAACAAACCAACGGCCCGGCCGACGACTGGGCGGACCTGATCGCGCTGACCGACGCCCTAAACAATTCTCCGGCCGGGACCTATTTTGACGATGTCTCGCAGGTGGTCGACATCGACCAGTGGGTGCACTACCTCGCGGTGGACGCCTTAATGGGCAACCAGGAGGGCGGTTTGACGAGTGCCAAGGGTGATGACTACGCGCTCTACCGCGGTGTCATCGATCCGCGTTTCAAGCTGGTGCCGCACGACCTCGACACCCTGATGGGCGGCGGCAACGTCGGTCCATCGTTCAACCGCAGTCTCTTCGTCTACGACGGGCTCAACGGTTTGAACGAATTTCTCAATGACCCGGACATCGTGCCGCTCTACTACAAGGCCTTCCTCGATCTGATCGAGACACGGTTCAACCCGGCGGAGCTCGATCCGATCCTCGACCGCGCGATCGGTGGTTTTGTGACGGCCGGAGAACTCGGCAACTACAAGGCCTTCATCCCCGCGCGCATCGCCGGCGTCCTCGCGCAAATCCCGCAGGTTTATTCGGCGACCACCAATCTCCCGCTCAGCGCCGAGGGCTATCACGAGACGCTCACCGGAGGGGTGACTTTCAGCGGTCAATTTCACGCCGCCCACACACGCTCGGTTCTGGTCAACGGTTTCGCCGCGACCATGGATGCCCGTGCTGGAACGTGGGCGCTTCCAGCCGGAGCGGGCGACAGCGTGATCAAACCGGGTCTCAACCGCGTGGTGGTGCGGTTTCACTCGGAAAAAGGCGGGGCCGGCGAGGTGCTGCATCGCGAAGAGCTTTCGATCTGGAACAACACCGGAACGATGACTGCCGTTTCCGGAACGATGACGGGCGGAGCGGCCCAAGGGAGCCTGAATGTCACCGCACGTGACACCTACCTGCCGGGGATGCCGTTCCTGGTACGAGTCGATTTTAGAAATTCCGACGGCACTTTCGATCGCAAACTATGGGAGACGACGGCAAACCTTAGCGCGAGTGTCGCGGGCGTTTCACTCTCGCCGAATACGGTTGAGGTCCGCAACGGGGTCGGCACCGCGCTGGTGACCGTTGGCGGTGGTCTCGGCGGCGCTCCGGTGACGCTCCTGGCCGAAGGCAGCACGTGGAAATATCTCGGCGACGGGAGCAACCAGGGCACGATCTGGCGCGCGCCGGCTTTTAACGATGACGCGTGGTCGGATGGCCCGGCCCAACTCGGCTATGGCGACGGCGACGAGGCCACGGAGGTGCCCTTCACCGGCGGAAATAACAACAAAAACGCGACGACGTATTTCCGCACGACCTTCAATGTCACCGACCCGAATGAGATCACCGGGCTCACTTTCAATCTCACCTATGACGATGGTGCGGCGATCTATCTCAACGGGGTGGAAATCGGTCTGACCGCCAACATGACGTCGGACATGGCCTTCAACGAATATTCGAACGGCGACTCGCCCGGCGATGATGCCAGCGCGACGTTCAACGTGTCATCCGCCCAACTTGTCACGGGGACGAACACGCTGGCGGTCGAGATCAAGCAGGGCGACAACAGCAGCTCGGACATCAGTTTCGACCTTGAGGTGATCGGCCAGACGGCGGGTATTGGCAGCGATCCAGGCAACTTCACCCTCACCGTCAACGCGGCCGGGCAGAGTGATTCCGTATCGATGGCCAGCCTCGGCACGACCCCTGCCATCACCGACGTCGCCGGGACTCTGGGCGGTGGCGCGTCGACCACCTGGAGCGGTGTCATGCGCATCACCGATGACGTCACCATCCCCGCCGGACACACTTTGAACATCGAGCCGGGCACGCTCATCCTCGTCGCCGGGACAGCCGGGGCACAAAGCAGCGCCGGCAAGGATCTGATCGTCGAGGGCACGATCAAATCGCCCGGCACCGAGCTGCAGCCAATCACCTTTACCGCAGTCGATCCGGCGGCGCCCTGGGGGCAAATTCTTTTCTCGAACTCCGAGGGCGCGACCTTCACCTGGACGAACATCCACCGCGCCGGGCACTCGCCCGCCGGCGGGCACACCGGGCATGGCCGCGTTCTGCGCATCCTCGGTTCGGACGTGGATTTTGCCGACTGCAACATCACTGACAACCGCGGCAAGGTCGGTGAAACCGGCGCACAGGGTGGCTCGAATTCCACGATGATCTTCCGCCGCTGCCACTGGGCACGCTCGGTGACGGGTATCGAGACTTTCGACACCGACGTCCTCGTCGAGGATTGTCACCTCACCGACATGCTCGGGATCTATCGTGAGGACGGCGTCACCGATGACAACGACGCGATCTACCTCCACGGCGCGGGTGCCGGTCAGGAAATCATCTTGAGGCGTCTTGTTGTGGCCTACACCGACGACGACGGCATCGATACGCTCGATGCGAACGTGACGATGGAAGATGTCATCAGCCGCAATTGTTTCGACAAGGGCACCAGCCTCTTCGGCAACACCATCACGATCACCCGTGGTCTCTTCGTCGACAACGATCTGGGGGTCTCGGCAAAAGACGATGCCGACGTGACGCTCGATTTTGTCACCATCGCCAACAACACCACCTTCGGAATTCAGGCGGAGAACAAGGATGGCAACGACCAGCCGAGTTTCTTTACGATTTCAAACTCGATCATCCAGGGCGCCGCCCCAATCGGCACCGACTACGATCCCGCCGACATCACCGCCACGTATTCCAACATTGGCGAGGCATGGCCGGGCACCGGCAACATCAATGCCGATCCGCTGTTCGTGAACAACTACCAGCTTGGTGCCGGTTCGCCGGCGATCGACGCGGCTGATCCCGCATTGCCGAACGACTCCGACGGGAGCCGGCAGGAAATGGGCTTCTACCCGGCGGGCGGCGCTGCCAATGGCAACGAAGTCCGCTGGTCCGCTGCTTCCGGCCCGTATCATGTCACGGGCGACGTGACCATCCCCGACGGCACGACACTCGTGATCGAGCCCGGGACCTCGGTGTATTTTGACCTGGACACGCAAATCACCATCAACGGCAGGGCGCAGATCCTAGGCACCCCGGAGATGCGGATCCAGTTCTCGCCGGTGCCAGGCGCGCCCTTCGTCGCTGATCCCGCGGGCAATGGCAGCCTTCCCGATGGTCCGCCGAAGTGGGATGGCATCCGCCTTGTCGATTCGATGGATCCCGACAACCGCATCGCGCACATTGATGTCGGGCACGCCCAGGACAGCAATGGCTCGATCGGCATCATCCGCTCGCAATGCGTGGTCGATGACGTCTCGTTCCACGGCACCCATATCCGAATTTTCTACACGGAAAATTCATCGATCATCCTCGAAAATTCGCGCTTTCCGGACGTCTTCGGTCCGTCCGAACGGGCCGACGCGCTCGGTTTGGACAATGTGAGCGAGCAGGTCAAAGGCGTCGGCGCGCCGCCCGCCGGTGGCCGCTACATCATCCGCAACAACTTCTTCGGGACAACCAAGGGGCACAATGATGTCATCGATATCGACAGCGGTCGCCTTCCGGCCCCGATCGCGCAAATCATCGGCAACACCTTCCGTCAGACAGGCGACGAACACATCGACCTCGGGGGCGACGCCTACGTGGCGGGCAACGTCTTCCACCGTGTCTTGAAAGACGATGAGACCTCCGACCGCGGATACGCCAATGGCATTTCCACCGGTGATGCCGGCAGCGGCACGACCATCGCGGTGGCGCGCAACATCTTCTGGGACGTCGACCACGCCATCAATCTGAAGCGCGATACCTCGACCATTTTCGAGAACAACTCGATTTACAAAATCCACCCGGATTTCGACGACCGCTTCGACAACCCGAGCATCGGTGGCGTGGTGAACTTGTTCATCCCGACCGATGTCGGTCCGACTCCGGGCGACGGAGCTTACCTCGACAGCAACATTTTCGTCGACCTCCCGCGCTTCTTCAGCGGCGCGGACCTGCCTGGTGCTCGCGTCACACCGCTCGAGGTGCACCGCACCCTCTACGATCCCACGATGTCGGACCTCTCGATTGGACCAAACCATCCCGGGCAAACGGTAGACCAACTCGGAGTTGAAAACCTCGCGGTCCTGCCGCGCTATCGCGATCCGGAGAACGGCGACTTCAGGCTGCTGCCGGGCTCGCCGGCAATCGGGGCCGGCCGCTTCGGCGAAGATCTCGGCGCACTCGTCTCCGATCAAATTTTCATTTCGGGTGAGCCACCCGCCGTCACCAGTTCGGGCAATGCGACCTTGCTCGTCGGCGGGCCGGGGATTTTCTCCTACCGCTGGCGTTTGAACGGCGGCGCGTGGAGTGCCGCTTTGCCAATCGGCGAGGGATTCGATCCGGCGGGCACCGTGCGCGAAGCACAGATCATTCTGACCGGTCTCGCTGATGGCGATTACACCGTCGAGGTTGAGGGCTACAACTTCGCCGGCGCCCGGCAGACGATTCCGACAGTTTCCGAAACCTGGAGTGTCAACGCGAGCCTACCGGGCAGCGTTCGTTTAAACGAGATCCTCGCCGTCAACAGCGCTGGAGATGACACCATCGAGCTATTCAATCCCGGCACGTCGAGCTTCGCCCTCGATGGCATGTCGATCAGCGATGACCCTGCGGACCCGCAAAAACATCTCTTCCCGGCCGGCACCTCGATCGCGCCCGGCGGCTTCCTTCTGGTGACGGCAGCGCAGCTCGCCTTCACCCTCGACCGAAGCGGTGAAACGGTCACGCTCAGCGACAATCTCGGCACCGTGGTCGACTCCGTGGCCTTTGGTTCACAGCTTGAAGACTTCTCGATCAGCCGTCTCGGACACAACGGGGCATGGGGATTGAGCCGGGTCACCCTCGGCGCGGTCAACCTGCCTGCCAACACCGGAGACCCGGCCACGCTCGAGATCAGCGAGTGGTTGGCCAACGGCCAGGTCGCCTTCGCCAACGACTTCATCGAACTTTACAACCCCGACCCGCTGCCGGTTCCGCTCGCCGGTCTCTACCTGACCGACAACGCCAACAACAACCCGGGGCTCTACCGGATCCCGATCCTCAGCTTTGCACCGGGTGGTGGTTTCGTGACCTTCAACTCAGCGCAACTCGGGTTCAAGATCAGCGCGACAATGGATACCCTCGGCTTGCTCGACACCGGGCTGCAACTGCTCGATCGTGTCGTTTTCGGCCAGCAGGCAGAGGACTTTTCGCAGCTCTCCGACGGCAGCTACCAGGTATTGCCGACGCCGGGACTGGCCACCGGAGGAAGTCCGGAATACGATCGCGCGCTCGCGATCTACAACGCCCTGCGCATCACCGAGATCATGTTCAATCCCGCAGGCAGCGACGAGGGGCTTGAGTTCATTGAACTGAGAAACACAGGCGCGACGCCGCTGGATCTGACCGGGGTGCGCTTTAGCAACGGGATCGGCTTCACCTTCCCTGCCATGATGCTCGAGCCGGGTGAATACGTCGTGGTCTCCCCCGACATCGTAAAATTCGAGGCCCGCTATGGCAGCGGAATCAACGTCGTTGGGCCCTACTCCGGAAAACTCTCCAACGGTGGCGAGGGAATCCTCCTGCAGCTGCCGCAACCCTACGACACCGGCATCCTGCGCTTCGACTACAATGACAACTGGTATCCCGGGGCCGACGGCGAGGGCTTTTCACTCACATTGATCAACCCGGAGGCCCGCCGTGACAGCTGGGGCGATTCCGACAGCTGGGCCACCGGCGCCTTTGGCGGAACACCCGGGGGCAACTCCGCGCTCAACGCGGGCGCAGACCAAATCGTCACGCTCCCGGCAACGGTCTCCCTCAGCGCGACCCTTAACCCATCTGCCGCAGGCTACACCCCGGCATGGTCACAAGTTTCCGGCCCAGGCGTCGCCAACTTTTCACAACCGAACAGTCTTGCCACCGAGGTGGATTTCTCTGACTCCGGAACCTACATTCTGGCGATCGAAGCGACTGGTAACGGCAGCCACACGGGCGACGCCCTCACCATCACGGTCAATGACACCTACGATGCCTGGGCGGCGCGTCATGGAGCCGGCCTGCCGGAGGAAAACGACGATTCCGACTGCTTGACGAACCTCCTCGAATACGCGCTCGACCTGGATCCGGCGGTGTTCAATTCCCACCCGTTTTCGGTTGTGCCGGCGGGCACCGATCTCGTGTTCAGCTACACCCGCTCGCTTCGCAAAAGCGATATCACCTACGAGGCGCAGATCTCTTCTGATCTCAGCCGGTGGGATCCGGCAAGTGTTGGGACGGCTCCCGGTTCCACCGTCGATACCGAACTCATGAACGCCCCGGCACCCGCCGGTTCGGGCATCAACTTCTGGCGATTATTGATTAAAAGGCGGTAGCCAAAGGGGCTTAGATCCCGGCTGGTTTCCAGGCTTCCGAGTATTCTCTCTTCCAGAGTTTTTTGGGTGCTTCGCTTCCCTTGATCTGCATGCCCTCCCGGTAGGAGATGTTGCCGAGGTGGCAGAGCATCGTGCTCTTCTGGGCGTCGGTAATTTCGGCGTTGAGGGCCTCGCCCCTGCGGATGGCATTGACAAAGTTTTGGAAGTGGGGGAGGTCGCTGAGGCCGGGCACATTCTCTTCCACGAGCTTGCCGCTGTTGTCGTGGATGCGATAACCGCCGCCGTCGAATGACATGATTCCGCCGTCGCCATAAATGCTGACGAAGGAGTGTTTTTCGTGCTTGCGCTGCAGGCAGCTGCTGCCGTGCCAGCTCATCCCGACCTTACCAAAGTCGTAGGTCGCGTCGGCGGTATCAGGGGTCTCCTGGTCGTCGTCGAAATGGTAGCGACCCCCGGTGTAGCTGGTGAGGATCGGCAAATCGACCCCCAGTGCCCAGCGAGCGATGTCAAGGGCGTGCACCCCATTGTTGGCAAGCTCGCCGCCGCCGTAATTCCAGTGCCAATGCCAGTTGTAGTGAATCAGGTTGTCCTTGTGGGGGCGCGCGGGGACAGGGCCTTGCCAGAGACCATAGTCGAGGTGCGCGGGGACGGCGGCAGCTTTGCCCTTTCCAATCGAGGTCCGCTTGTTGTCGTACCAACAGCGCGCGTAGCGGAGTTCACCGATCGCACCGGCTTTGAGCTTCGCAATTCCTTCGCGAAAACCCGGGGCGCTGCGGCGTTGGTTCCCCATCTGCACTTTACGCCCGGTGCGTTGCGCGGCCGCGACCATGAGTTCGGCCTCGCGCGGGTTGTGGCTGCCGGGTTTTTCGACGTAGACATGTTTGCCGGCGTCGCAGGCGAGGATGGTGGCGGGCGCGTGCCAGAAATTCGGTGCGGCGATGGAAAGAATGTCGACGTCTTGATCCTCGAGGATGCGGCGGAAGTCGGTGACGGCTTTGGGAGCCTTGCCACCCTGGCGATCGGTCGCAAATTTGGCTCCGGCGGCGAGGCGGTTTTGGTCTACATCACAGACATAGGCGATCTCGACACCTTCGAGTTGTGCAAAGTTGCTGATGTGGGCCTTGCCACGGCTGAGCCCCATGACACCGACGCGGAGTTTCCGGCCGGGCCTGGTGTCGGCACGTAAATTCGTTACGAGCGAGGCGGCAGCGGCGGTGCGGACGAAATGGCGACGGTTTAGCATTTGGGAATACTAGAGGTTTCGATACCTGCTGGCGAGCTTTTCGAACGGGAGCACCCGGCCGGCCGTTCAGTCTCTTATTCGAAAGAAGGGCTGCTGCCATTCCTCGCAAACTTGCGACGAGGGCAAGGAGGCCTTCCGAACACAAACGTCGATTCTCGTGAAGGTGTGGAATACCTTGGGGGTGATCTTCCGGAAGAAGTTCAGACTCAGGTGATAAGTGGAGGGCGTCGACTCCGTTGAATGAACATTGATTACCCGACTCCTGATGAAACCCTCGTCAACGCTTCTGCATCTCGTTTCAACTGTCTTCCTGACAGCTGGAGTTTCTTTGGCTGACCAGACACCCGTGGAAATTGTCGAAGGCGAGTTCCACAAAAAGATCGAACCCCTTCTGCAGGACTATTGTTACGACTGCCACGGAGATGGCGCGAAGAAGGGAGATTTCACCCTGGATGAGTTCGCGAACACTTCGGCATTCCTTGATGATCAAAAAGTCTGGCTGCGAATCTGGGAGAATCTCCGGACGGAGATGATGCCTCCCGCGAAGAAAAAATCCCAGCCGACTCCCGATGAGAGGAAGGAATTGGTCTCATGGATCGAAAAGCGGATCTTTAACCTGGATCCCGAAAATCCAGATCCCGGTCGGGTCACCATCCGGCGGATGAATCGTGAGGAGTATCAAAACACCATCGGGGATGTGGTCGGGGTGCGCTTTAATGCGAATGATAATTTCCCTTCGGATGACACTGGCTTCGGCTTTGATACCATCGGGGATGTTCTCACGATTTCACCGCTGCTGATGGAGAAGTATCTGGGTGCGGCCGAAGAGATCGCCGGGCTGGCTCTGCCCTTGGATGCCGGGAAACCGAAACCCATCGAGATTGATGCCGGGAATTTTAAAGATCGTGGAGGCAGTCAAACCGCACGCTTCATGGAAGCAGACATTGCGCAAACGGTGACCGCCAAACGCCGTCTCGATGCCGGTGGACAGTATGAAATGGAGGTCGCTTATACTTCCCAAAGCGAAGGAGGACGTCCGAAGGGGCAGACTGGAAAGTGGCGTATCGTTGTCGATGGGAAACAGCTTCATGAGATCGAAATTGATTCCAACAAATTTCTTCGCGATCAGTTTGTGGCAAAGCTCGAACTTCCAAAAGGGGAGCATCGCTTCGAGTTTGTCATCGTTCCGGGTGACAAAGGCGAAGGAAGCGGGACAGCGGGTGTGCGGGTTGACAAGTTTCGACTGAAGCGTCTCGGAGCAGATGGGAGCTGGGATCTCTATCCGGAAAGCTATCAACGAATCTTCGTCGATGGCCTGGCTCCGTCCGACAAGGGCAAGCAAGCCGCCTACATGCGGGAGATCGTGGAGAATTTCGCGCTGCGGGCCTTTCGGCGCCCCCCCCGGAAGAAATTGGTCGACCAGATCACGGCATTGGCCCTTTTGAAATCCGGGGAGAAAGGGGCGAAATTTGCCGACGGAGTCCGACTGGCGGTCACGGCGACGCTGGCCTCACCCAGTTTCCTTTTTCGAAGTGAGGTCCAGGCCGAACCTGATAATCCCGGCAAGGTCGTCCCGCTGGACGAGTATGCCCTGGCTTCGCGGCTTTCCTACTTCCTGTGGAGTTCGGCCCCCGATGAAGCCTTACTGGATCTGGCGGCGAAGGGAGAACTTCGTGCGGACCTGCGAGGACAAGTCGACCGGATGTTGGCTGATAAAAAAGCGAACCGGATGGTCGAAAATTTTGTGGGTCAGTGGCTTCAGGCGCGGGACCTGCCAGGTCGGAGCATCGATGTGCGCCGCATTCTCCGGGAGAGGGATCGGCGGAAAGCCGACCGGATCTTCAACGGCGGAACCCGTCGGGACATGAAGATGGAGACGGAGGAATTCTTTCGACATGTCTTGGTTAAAAATCGTCCAATTCTTGAACTCCTCAATGCCGACTATTCCTTCCTCAATGAGAACCTTGCCAAGTTCTACGGTGTCTCCGGAGTGAGGGGGAATGAATTTCGCAAAGTGGAATTTGACGAGGGCGCGCGCGGACGCGGCGGACTGCTGGGTCAGGGAACCTTTCTGATTGTGACTTCCCAGTCGACCCGAACTTCTCCGGTGAAGCGCGGTCTCTTTGTTCTCGATAATATTCTGGGCACCCCGGCCCCGCCCGCTCCGCCCAATATCCCGGAATTGGAGGAAACCGAGGAAAAGTTGAAAGAGGGTGCCACGATGCGGCAGCTCATGGAGGTGCATCGGGAGAAGGCTCTGTGCGCGTCGTGCCATGAGCGCATGGACCCGATTGGTCTGGCCCTGGAGAATTTCAATGCTCTCGGCCAGTGGCGCGATGAGGAAGACGGGGAAGTGATCGATAGTGCAGGAAAGCTGGTCACGGGCGAGAAGTTTACCAATGTGATGGCGCTCAAGACGATTCTCGCCACTTCCCGGAAACAGGATTTTTACCGGTGCCTCACGGAGAAAATGCTGACCTACGCGCTTGGTCGTGGCGTGGAATATTACGATGCTCCCACGGTCGATGACATCATGGCACAGCTGGAGAAAGAAGGTGGCGGAATGAAAGATCTCATCTACTCTCTCACTGAAAGTGTGCCTTTTCAAAAGCGCCGCGGAGACGGCGAATCATTCTAGGCTGGATTCGTAACGACCAATCATCAATTCTAGGAACCAGATAATTCATCACAACTCAAAGCAATGAACAAACCAACGATCAATCTTGGACGCCGCGCCTTCCTTCGAGGCTTCGGAGCAAGCGTGGCCTTGCCTTCCTTTCGCTCTCTTGGGGCTGAGGTGAAAATTGCCGCAGCGGCGCGGGGCGTGACGGCGACGGGAGCCCCTCTGCGAACGGCCTACCTGTATGTGCCCAATGGCGTGATCATGGACAAGTGGCGTCCCGAGGGAACTGGCTCGGATTTCAAATTCAACGAATCGATGAAATCGTTGAACGCGTTCAAGAATGACCTTCAGATTGTGAAGGGCCTGGAGCAAGTCAATGGCTTTGCAGGTCCGGATGGAGCAGGCGATCATGCCCGGGCCGGCGCGACTTTTTTGACGGGAGCTCGTCCTCGAAAGACCTCTGGTTCGGATATTCGATTGGGGATTTCTGCCGACCAGATGGCGGCGATCCACCTCGGTTCCGAGACACGCCTGCCCTCACTGGAGTTATCCTGTGATGGTGTTCGCAAGTCGGGGAATTGTGATTCGGGATACTCCTGCGCGTATCAGTATAATCTTTCATGGCGCTCGGCGACACAGCCGATGACACCCGAATCAAATCCTCGTTTGGTCTTCGAACGTTTGTTCGGGGGCGGGTCCAACAATCAGCGTCAGGAGGGCCTTGCCAAGCGTCGGGCCGAGAAACGTTCGATTCTGGACATTGTCCAGGACGATGCCCAGGCGATGAACAAGCAGCTTGGCAGAAACGACCGAAATAAACTCGATGAATACATAACGGGTGTTCGCGAGATCGAAAGACGCATCGAGAAAGCCGAGAGTTTTGGACCTCCTCCCGAACCTGGAGTCGACGCACCGGAAGAGGGTGTGCCGCGCGAATATCAGGATCATATCCGCCTTCTTTTCGATATGATGCTCCTGGCCTTCAAGACGGACCAGACCCGGATTTCATCCTTCCTTTTGGCTCACGATGGCAGCAACCGAAGCTTCTCCAGCCTGGGCGTCAACGAAGGGCACCACGGCCTTTCCCACCATCGAAAGGATCAGGATAAGATGGATAAAATCGCAAAGATTGACGCCTTCTATACCCGTCAGCTTGCCTACTTCCTGGAGCAGATGAAGGCGACCGAAGATGTCGATGGCAACACCCTCCTTCACAATTCCATGATCGTTTGGGGAAGCGGGCTTTCCAATGCCGATCGCCACACGCATGACGACCTCCCGATCATCGTGGCCGGAAATGCCGGCGGCAAGTTCCAGACCGGGCGCCATCTCGAGGTTCCGGATAACACCCCCTTGAACAACCTCTACATGCGGATGTTGAACGAAGCCGGTGCTCCGGTGGATCGCATCGGGGACTCTACGGGAGTGCTTAAGGCCATTTGATCGGTTTTCTTCTTCTCCTCAGCGCTGCTGCCGTTATCCATGTCTCAATGATCAAGAGACACCGGATGAAAGTCCAACTCCTGGTTGCAACCATGGCATCCGTATTGGTTGCCGTGTTTGCGGCGAGCGCCGAACCGTCGGCCACGAAAGACGCCGTCAAGAAGGCCCACTTCGATCCCGTCATTAGGAAGATTGAAGGTTGGAACATTCACATCGATCCGAAGTTGCTCGAGGGCAAGCATGCGGAGGAAGGAGGGAAGGCTCTGAGGATGCTCGCCAGTCACTTGCAACGCATCTCCATCATGATCCCGGAAGACCGCCTCAAACAGTTGCAGACCCTCGAAATTTGGATCGAACACGATCACCCTGAAATTAATGTCGAACCGGGCCCCTATCATCCCGGCGTCGGCTGGCTTGTTGAGCGGGATTACGATCCCCGACTTGCGAAAAAGGTTCATGTCACCCGGGCCGCATCGCTTCTGGAACGAAAACAACTGGCGAAGCATCCATCCGTCATCCTGCACGAATTGAGCCATGCCTTCCACGATCAGATTCTTGGCGGATACGACGAGCCGCGCATTATCGCGGCTTACGAAAAGGCCATGAAAGCCGGCCTCTACGACGAGGTGCTCCTCTACACCGGAAAGAAAGTCCGCGCTTATGCCGCCACCACTCCCATGGAATACTTCGCGGAAGGAACCGAGGCCTATTTTGACCGCAACGACTTCTATCCCTTCGTTCGGGCCGAGCTCAAGGAACATGATCCCGTTCTGCATGATCTGCTGGAAGAAATCTGGGGTATTAAAAAGTAGACTCACGACTCCGCCCGCCGGAAAATTCAACAGTCATGGCCAGCGACCTGATCAAATCCACGTGGTCCCGGTAATCCCCGGTGGGATAATTTTTGAGAATTTAGGCTGTGTTCTCGTCTTTCTCCCCCGATTGTGGAGCACTCACAATGAATCCACTCATCTCCCACCCCCGTCGCACGTTTCCAAGAACCCTCGCCGTGCTGTCCAGCGGACTCATGGCGATCACTTCCTCACAAGAGCTCAAGGCACAGGCAAGCGATGCCGGGCGGCCGCTCATCGCTTATGTGGGAACTTACACCTCCCCACTGAAGAACGTCCTGCCGACCCAGGTGGATTTACCTCCCGGAAATGGTCGCGGTATCCACCTGTTTCAGATCGATCGCGAGACCGGCGCGATGACACCTTGCGGCGTGCACGAGATGGGGACGAGCCCGAGCGCGCTCGCTTTCAACGCCGACAAAACACGCCTGTATTCAGCCAACGAGACCGAACGGCTTGGGAAGAACGAGGCCGGCTCGATCAGCGCGTTCGCGATCGACCGGACCGACGGAAGCCTCAAGTTGCTCAACACCGTGAGTTCCGGGGGCAAGGGGCCGGCCCATCTGAGCGTGCACCCGTCCGGAAAGTTCGTGTTGGCGGCCAACTATTTCGGCGGCTCGGTGGCCGTCCTGCCGATTCTGCCCGATGGTCGTCTTGGACCAGCCAGCGACCTCAAAAAAGATGAGGGAAAAGTGGGGCCGACCAAGGCCACCAACGCACCGCCGGGAAGCTTCGCCATCAGCGGGCACGACCAGGCACACGCCCACATGATCGAAGCTGATCCCTCGGGGCGTTTCATTCTCCATGCCGATCTGGGGTTGGACCGGATCTTTATTTGGACATTGGATGACCAAAAGGGAGCTCTCACCGCCCACGATCCCCCCTCGATCTCCCTCCCGCCCGGAGACGGTCCACGGCACTTCGCATTCCACCCAAATGGGCGCTGGTTCTATTCACTTCAAGAAGAGGCTTCCAACGTTGCTCTGTTCGACTGGGATTCCACCGCAGGGCAGTTGAAAGTGAGGCAGACCATCTCCAGTCTCCCGCCGGGCTTTGCAGGCAGTAGCTTTGGTTCTGAAATCATGGTTTCTGCCAATGGCAAATTCGTCTACGCCGGCAACCGCCTCTACGACAGCATCGCGATCTTCTCCGTGGGCGAAACAGGAACCTTGAGCTATCTCGGTGACGAATGGACACGTGGGAACTACCCGCGTAGCTTTAATGTCGAGCCGGGAGGAAATTTTCTCTACGTGTGCAATCAACGGGCCGACAACATCGCGATATTCCGCACGAATCACCGGACCGGCGGGCTCACCTTCACCGGCCGGTTCGCGGCAGTGGGAAACCCTTCGATCATCGTGTTTCTCGATCTCGAGGAGGGAAAATGAACGGAAATCGCGATGGGGTGAAAAGAGAAACCCGTTGATTCTGCGAAGGTTTTTTCATTTTGCGGTGACCAAAAAAAATGACAAGGGCCTCTGTCGATTCCGCCTTATTCTTTAAGCGACGCCGCAAGGCGCAGGAAAAGGTGTTCGCCGGATTCTGGAACTCGAAAGCCATTCGTGATCGCCTCAACTCCGTCGCCCGACCAATTTACGAGATCGCTTGAGACCTCGGCCCACAAGGTCACATCTGCTCTCGCAACGGGGGCACTGATGATGAGTTGCAAGTGAGTGCCGTCGCCACTCACGGAGCTGGTTGGACTCGATTCTTCGTTTTGAGGGTTTGTCCCAAAAAGATACTCCATGACATTATTCCAGCCATCACTGTCGACATCCCGGACAGGATTTGCTTCGGGTGCCCCGGCCCCGAATCTTGCCGCGGCCCACGTTCCGTAAGGACTGTCTTCCAATGTGACGCTCACCATTGCCGCCAGCCCTGCGATGAATGAAGGTTCGGAAGCGGGCAAGCTTATGACCAGGGATTCAGCCCCTTCGACAAGGGTGTCTTTTGGCACGGAGAAGGTCACGTTAAGCGAGGTTTCCCCGGCAGGCAGAATCAGGGAGGAAAGAAGGGTATGATCCTCTGCACTCGCAGTTCCGGTCAGGTCCAAGGGGACAAACAGCGCCTCTGCCAGCGGCAAGGGCGTCGTAAGGGAGAAGACGGGACCCGTCGAGGTCGCTCCCTCGGTGAGAAGTGGCATCACGGAAGCCAATTCGACCACCGGTCGATGATCCTGGCATCGAAAGACCGTCCCGGTGACCGTCACCGAGTCGATGAACCAACCCGTTTCACTGCGATTGCGATCATGGGCGAGATTCCAACGTAGCCGCAGGGCCTGGCCCGCCCAGCTTGAGGGAAAACCGAGGGAGGTCGTGATGAATCCGCCCGAGTTTCCTGACCAGGCCGAACGCCCCGCGAGTGAGGCTGTTGATCCCGGGCGAATGTTTGTGTTGTAATTTCCGCTCGAGACGGTGGCCTCGCTATTGAGGAGGTCAAACCAGTCGCCGCCGTCGAGAGACCCCTCCAAAATGGCCCCGTCGGTGCGACTCACCAAATCGTACCAATGTCGAAACGACAGCGTCCCGGGATGGGAGCCCAGATTGATGACAGGGGAAGTGAGAAAGGCATCTCCCGTTGACGAAACACCAGGCGAAAAGGCGGCGCCGGGAGCCGTGTCCGACTGGATGGAGGAGATGCTCCAAGGCGCGCCCGCGCCCGTGGTGCTGGAGGTCCAGCCTGTCGGCAAGGCACCCGGTGAATCGAAATTCTCCGCAAAGCTCTCGATGAGAATCTGCTCACCCAGGACGACTTCGAATGAAAAACTGGTGCGGTAGGTTTGATCATCCGAGAGCAGGAGCGTGAAGGGAAAAACATCCCCGCAGGTGCCTCCAAGGGCGAAAAGAAACTCGCCCGAAGCCTGCCCGCCGGGAGCCATGGCCGCGAGCGTCAAACTGTCAGTGAACCACGTTACTCCGTCCGGTCCGGTCAAATCCGCACTGATCATCCCCGTCGCAAGATTCCCCACATTTTCCAAATTAATTTGGTAGCGCAGGGTCTCCCCTGGGTCTGCCGAACCATTGGCCGGACTACCCGACTCCGCAATGATGCCATGATTCAGCAGAACAAGATTCGGAACCGGTGCGGGATCTCTCACCAACAACGAGAGGTCATAAAGCTGGGCCGTATCGGCCCCTCCTCCATTGATGCGGAGAAAGTAGGTTCCTCCTGCCGTGAGGGGAAAATCGATCAGTGATTCCGGCTGGCCCAAGCCACCGCCTGTCGAAGATGCCAGGATCGTGCTCCCGTTGCTTGCCAGTAATTCCAAAGTGAGATCATGGCGATTTAAGGGATCAAAGGGGGTTCCGCCCGAGCATGAGCCATCCGCATTTTGAGCGCCTTCAAGATAAGTTCCATTCACGGGATCGCCCGGCGAGATTGTGACACTCAGGATTTGGTCCGCCGCCGCCGGAAAGCGGTAATAATCCACGTCCGAAGAATCATCGATGCTCAACCGGCTTTGCTCCAGCGTCACTCCGCCCGTTGGCGAAAGTAAGGCGGCATTTCCTGCACTATCATTGTTACGGACAGTGGCATGATGCTCGAAAAGGTCACCATATTGGCGCTGGAGAGAAAAACTGTCATCATACTGCGGCCCCCGGAAACTGGTGGTGATGTTTGGTTCCATCAGCTTCGTGGAATTGATGGGACACACGTGCCCCAGGCCGACGGCATGGCCGATTTCATGCGTGAGGGTGTTATGCAAACGGATCGAGTTACTGAATGCCGATCGCAAGTAAACATCACCGGAGTCGATCACCACATCGCCATAGTCCGGTGAGTAGGCGAAGGCCAAAGTTCCGTAGTCGCCATCGACGAGGCGGGCACTCATGCGGATGTCTCCCCGGACTCCCAGGATACCGGTATTGCCATTCGCAATGGACACTCCGTCATCGTCCGGTTCGTAGACAAAGCTCAATCCGCACTCCTCCGCGACATCGGAAAAAGCCGCTTCCAGGACCGCGAACCAGGGTTGCTCGGTCGGCTCCCCGGTGGCGCTGCCGCCATAGATTCCCGTCAGCCATGATCGTAAATCAGACCCCACCGCAGCGCCGCCCTCCCCATCGGGCACCGGAGTGCCATCTGGCACGAGACTCCACGTCACCGTGACCGGAAGACCTTGCGAGCTGTTGAAGTTCCCATCGGTGGCGGTGCGGGACCAATGGGGATTACCGAGAAATTGGTTGGCCTTTGTTTCCAGACCCGCACCGGAGAATAGGCTGCGCTCCGCTTCGTGATAGGCCATGGGAATCGCCGGATCGGT
>ERZ887942.784-NODE-784-length-24342-cov-21.083831_pt1 | contig 24342 bp, 16 predicted proteins | sample MGYA00521099_ERZ887942 | MGnify/ENA primary metagenome ERZ887942 (study PRJEB32303, sample SAMEA104408605) | aquatic metagenome | biome: Brackish water; feature: Pelagic; material: water | place: Baltic Sea | collected 2014-06-07T06:48:00 | depth 16,251 m ...
CCCCTCAAGCGCCCCGCCAAAAAAATCTTAAATTTCACTTAAACCAAGCGGGATCAGCCAACTGATCTCGAGGGGTCCGGTCTCAATTCTTGATGAAAATAGCAAAAGCCCCGATCCGCTTTCGCAAATCGGGGCTTTGAAGTTTTTTTGGGAGGGTAATCTACTCGCCCGCTGCTTCCGCTTTGGGTGCTTCTCCTACTTCAGGAATAGCACCATCCTCGCTCTCCTTCTTTTCAACGACGGGCTCGGGCTCCTCGACCGTCATTTCGAAGTTGGAATTCTTGTGAACCGGGAAACCGGTTCCAGCAGGGATGAGGTGTCCAAGAATGACGTTCTCTTTGAAGCCACGGAGGGTATCAATCTTACCGAGAGTCGCGGCATCGGTGAGAACACGGGTGGTGTCCTGGAAGGAAGCGGCGGAAATGAAGGACTCGGTCTCGATTGACGCCTTGGTGATTCCAAGAAGGACTGGCTCGGCTTCGGCGGGCTTACCACCCTCGGCAGAAACGCGGTCGTTCTCTTGCTTGAAGGTCGTCTTCTCGATCTGGTCACCCCAGAGGAATTCGGTATCGCCAGGCTCGGTGATCTTCACCTTGCGAAGCATCTGGCGAATGATGATCTCGATGTGCTTGTCGTTGATCTCCACTCCCTGCGAACGGTAAACCGTTTGAACCTCGTTGTTGAGGTGCTCTTGCAGGGCCTGGGGACCACAAGCCTCGAGGAGATCCTCGGGAGCGACGGGGCCTTCGGTAATTTGATCACCGCGGACCACCATGTCGCCTTCACCCACGATCATGTGCTTGCCCATTGGGACAAGGTGATCGGCGGTTTCGCCGGACTCGGAGTGAGTGACAATGACCTTGCGCTTTCCGCGAACGGTTCCTCCAAAGGAGATCTCACCGTCAAGCTTGGCAATGACACAGGCGTCTTTCGGGCGACGGGCTTCGAAAAGCTCGGCAACCCGGGGAAGACCACCGGTAATATCACCTGTTTTGGCAACCTTACGCGGCGTCCGCGCAAGCTGAACACCACCAGCGATCTTTGCGTTTTCCCTCACGGAAAGGTGAGCACCGACGGGGATGGAGTAACGGCTGAGAATTTCCTTGGTCTTGGGATCAACGATGACGATCTGGGGATGGAGATCCTCCTTGTGCTCGGTGACGGTCAGGCCCTTCTTGCCGGTTGCCTTATCGGTCTCCGACTGGATGGTGATGCCCGTGATCATGTCGCGGAATTCCACCTTACCACCGGATTCGGAAATAATGGGAACCGAGTGAGGATCCCAGGTCACGATACTCTGGCCCTTCTTGACGGCATCGCCATCAGGAACAGAAATAATCGAACCGATGACAACGATGTAAGACTCAAGCTCCAAACCATCCTTATCACGGATGAGAAGAGAGCCATTCTTGTTGAGGACCACAAAGTTGCCATCAACGTCTTTCACCGTGCGGAGCTCTTTGTAGAAAGCAACCCCCTTGTTCTTGGCCTTGATCTCAGGCTGCTTGGTTGCACCCAAGGCAACACCACCGGAGTGGAAGGTACGCATGGTCAGCTGGGTTCCGGGCTCACCAATCGACTGGGCGGCGATGATGCCAACGGCCTCGCCGATCTTGCCAAGATTACCGGTCGCAAGGTTGAGACCATAGCAGGACTGACAACATCCGCGCTCCGATTCACAAGTCAACGGGCTCCGAATCTTGAGTCGCTCGTGTCCGATATTTTCGACCGCAATGGAGATTGGCTCGTCCATGAGCTGACCGGTCTTAACGATGGTCTTCCCGGAGACAGGATCCTTGACGGTTTCGCAAGAGGTCCGCCCATAGATCCTGGACTGAAGGGATGCCGCTTCCTCATCACCCGAGTAGATGGCGTGGACCGTGATGCCTTTCACCGTGCCACAGTCGGGCTCGGTGATGATGACATCCTGGGAAACGTCCACCAACTTACGGGTCATATAACCCGAGTCAGCCGTCTTGAGTGCGGTATCGGCAAGACCTTTACGCGCACCGTGAGTGGAGATGAAGTATTCCAACACGGAGAGACCTTCCCGGAAGTTCGAAGTGATGGGTCGTTCGATGATCTCACCAGAGGGCTTGGCCATGAGGCCTCGCATTCCGGAGAGCTGCTTAATCTGGTTTTTGTTACCACGAGCACCGGAGTCGACCATCATGAAGAGAGGATTTGCGATCTTCTTACCTTCGTTGAACTCAAGCTTGCGGTAGAGGGCATTGGCGATGTTATCACCAGAGCGGGTCCAAATATCGACCACCTTTTGGTAGCGCTCGCCGTTGGTGATGACACCATTGCGATACTGCTTGTTGACGGTCTCGACGTCGGCGTAAGCCTTCTCGAGCTCAGCAGGCTTTTCCTCGGGAATCACCATATCGACGATACCAATGGAACAACCGGAACGGGTCGCCTCTTTGAAGCCAAGCTCCTTGAGATTATCCATGGTCGAAACCGTGGCAGGGCCACCGGCAACCTGGTAGCAGCGCCAGATGATGTCTCCAATCTGCCCCTTGCCGACGTTGTTGTTCACGAAGCCAACGCCATCAGGCCAGATCTCGTTAAAGCGAACCCGACCGGGAGTGGTTTCGATGATCTTTGACTCTTTATCGCCAAAGACAGATTCCTTGCCGTAATCGGGGTTACGCAAACGGATGAACTGGTGGTATTCAACCTTGCGGTTTGCGATGGCAAACTCGACCTCGGTGGTGTTCTCGAAGAGAGGGAGGTGTCCCTGATTTTCAATATCCTTCGCAGTGCGAACCTTGGCCCAGGTGAGGTAGTAGGTTCCCAAAATGATGTCCTGGGATGGAGTGATCACGGGGCGTCCGGAGGCCGGAGAGAAGATGTTGTTGGTCGCCAACATCAGCTGACGGGTCTCCATCTGGGCTTCCACCGAAAGAGGAACGTGAACCGCCATCTGGTCACCATCGAAGTCGGCATTGTAGGCACCGCAGGTCAGCGGGTGCAAACGAATGGCCGATCCCTCAATCAGGACAGGCTCGAAGGCCTGAATCGAAAGTCGGTGAAGAGTGGGAGCGCGGTTCAGCATCACCGGGTGTCCTTTGGTCACCTCGGCGAGGATGTCCCAGACCTCGGTGGTCTTGCGGTCGATCATTTTCTTGGCTGAACGAACGGTATGACAGTAGCCGAGTTCTTTCAGACGCCGGATGATGAACGGCTCGAAAAGAGTCAACGCCATCTTCTTGGGAAGACCACACTGGTTCAATTTCAGCTCAGGTCCGACCACAATCACGGAACGACCCGAGTAATCGACGCGCTTACCAAGAAGGTTCTGGCGGAAACGTCCTCCCTTGCCCTTGAGCATGTCGGAAAGAGATTTGAGAGCACGGTTTCCGGCACCAGTGACAGCACGGCCGTGACGGCCGTTGTCAAAGAGAGCATCGACTGCCTCCTGAAGCATGCGCTTCTCGTTACGGATGATGACCTCGGGGGTCTTCAACTGCATGAGGTTGCGAAGTCGGTTGTTCCGGTTGATGACGCGACGGTAGAGGTCGTTCAAATCGGAGGTCGCAAAGCGGCCACCTTCCAAAGGAACAAGAGGACGAAGGTCGGGAGGAATGACGGGAAGAACCGTCATAATCATCCACTCGGGGCGTGAATTGGACTGCAGGAAACCACGGGAAAGCTTAAGACGCTTGGCGAGTTTCTTACGATTCTGCTTGGAGCGGGTTGCTTCCATGGCCTCTTCAAGCTCAACGATGAGATCCTCGAGGTTTACCTGGGAAAGAAGATCACGAATAGCTTCAGCACCCATTCCGGCGCGGAAGGCTTCGTCACCATAGTCGTCCTCGGCATCACGAAGCTCGCCTTCGGTCAGAAGCTGGCCACGCTCGAGAGCGGTTTTGCCAGGCTCGGTCACGAGGTAATCTTCGTAGTAGATGACACGCTCCAACTCGCGGGCGGTCATGTCGAGGACAAGACCGATCCGTGAAGGCATACACTTGTAGAACCAAATGTGGGAGACAGGCACGGCGAGGTCAATGTGTCCCATGCGCTCGCGACGAACGCGGCTCAGGGTCACCTCAACACCACAACGGTCACAGACCGTGCCCTTGTGCTTGATACGCTTGTATTTTCCACAAGCACATTCCCAGTCACGGGTCGGACCGAAGATACGCTCACAGAAGAGACCACCCTTTTCAGGCTTGAAGGTCCGGTAGTTGATGGTCTCGGGATTGAGAACTTCACCTTGGGACCAAGTGCGGATGATTTCAGGATTTGCGACAGTAATGGAGACCTGGTCAAAAGGTTCTGGCTTTTGATCGACCCCGTAAAGTTCGCGAAGATTGGTTTCAACACTCATAGTATTCGTAGTTGGTAGTTTTGTTTCTGTGTTGAGATTTAGAGGGTGAGATCATCAAGTGAGAAGTCGTCGCTGGGTTTCGCGCCAGACTCGGATCCGGAACGTCCGGGTCGGACATCAAGACCGAGTGACTGCATTTCCTTGATGAGAACGTTGAAACTTTCAGGAGTTCCCGCTTCAAGGTGATTGTCCCCTTTCACGATGGCTTCGTAAATACGGGTTCGGCCTTGCACGTCGTCGGACTTCACGGTGAGAAGTTCCTGGAGCGTGTATGCTGCGCCGTAGGCTTCGAGAGCCCAGACCTCCATCTCTCCGAAACGCTGACCACCATACTGCGCCTTACCACCAAGCGGCTGCTGGGTGACGAGTGAGTACGGACCAACGGCACGGGCGTGGATCTTGTCGGCCACGAGGTGACCAAGCTTCAGCATGTAGATAATTCCAACCACGACAGGCTGGTGAATTGCTTCTCCGTTACGTCCGTCATAAAGAGTGGACTTACCGGCTACCGAACCATCCTTGCCATCACCGATCCAGGTAAAGCCTTCGACCTTCTTGGCCTCTGACATATATTCCCAAATCTTATCTTCGTGGATACCGTCGAAAATCGGGGTGGCCACTTTGAAGCCGAGAGCCTTGGCTGCGACACCGAGGTGCGTCTCCAAAACCTGTCCGACGTTCATTCGTGATGGCACCCCGAGAGGGTTCAGGCAGATATCAACGGGCGTTCCGTCGGAAAGATAAGGCATGTCTTCTTCCGGCACGATGACCGAGACAACCCCCTTGTTTCCGTGACGTCCGGCCATCTTGTCACCAACACTCAGCTTACGCTTGGCGGCAACAAAGACCTTCACTTCCTTAACGACACCGGGATCGATCTCGTCACCACTCTCGATCTGGTCGAGACGGCGTTCACGATCTCCGTCGAGTTCGGAAAAGCGTCCTTCGAAACTCGAAATGATCTCAAGGATCTTGTTCCGGATCGGAGAAGGATCGATCTCGATATGATCGTATACCGAAGCGAGCTTACGAAGGAGAGTCTTGGTAATCTTGCGGTTGGCCGGGATGATGATTTCACCGGACTGTGCGTTCACGACATCGAGAGGAATTTTTTCTCCAAGGAGGATATCGGAAAGCTTCTCAGTGAGCTGGTCGGTGAGCTGATCTTTCTTCTTTTTGTAGTCGTCGTTGATCTTCTTAAGCTGCTTTTTGAGCTTCGCGGGGTCACCTTCGATTTCCTTGCGACGCGCCATGCCGTGAGTGGCAATGCGGATGTCCTGAACAATACCGGTGCAACCGGAAGGAACACGAAGCGAGGTGTCCTTCACGTCAGCGGCCTTCTCACCGAAGATGGCGCGCAGGAGGCGCTCCTCGGGAGCAAGCTCGGTCTCGGATTTTGGAGTGATCTTACCAACGAGAATGTCGCCGGGTTTCACTTCCGCACCGATGCGGATGATTCCGTCGTGGTCGAGGTTCTTGAGAGCCTCCTCTCCGACGTTTGGAATATCGCGGGTGATTTCCTCGGGCCCAAGCTTGGTGTCACGGGCGGCACATTCGAACTCACTAATGTGAATCGAAGTGTAAATGTCGTCCTTTACCATGCGCTCGGAGATCACGATGGCATCCTCGAAGTTATATCCGTTCCAGGGCATGAAGGCCACGAGAACGTTCGCTCCGAGAGCAAGCTCTCCGTGCTGGGTGTTTGGACCGTCAGCAATGATATCGCCGTTTTTAATCTTCTGACCCGACTTCACGAGGGGCTTCTGGTTGATGCAGGAACCGGAGTTCGAACGCATGAACTTACGAAGAGGATAGACGAAGATTCCTTTCTCAGGATTCGACTTGATGGCCTCGGGTTCGGAGAGGAAGCGTTCCTCGGAAACGGGGAGCTTTCCATCCTTGGTCGTGATGATGTATTCGGCGGAAGAAGCGGCAATAATGCCATCTGCCTCGGCAACAATCACAGCACGGGAGTCACGAGCGGCCTTTTCCTCGAGTCCGGTGCCAATGTAGGGCGAGTCGGAAATGAGAAGCGGGACACCCTGGCGCTGCATGTTTGATCCCATGAGAGCGCGGTTCGCATCATCGTGCTCAAGGAACGGGATGAGACCGGCAGCCACGGAAACGAGTTGCTTTGGCGAAACGTCCATATAATCAACGCGGCCGGGATCGACTTCGAGGAATTCCCCGCGCTCACGTGCCGTGATGCGCTCGTTGAGGAATCCACCCTTCTTATCAATGGCGTTGTTGGCCTGGGCGATGAGGTATCCCTCTTCCTGGTCGGCGGTGAGATATTCAATGGTGTTGGACACCTTGCCCTTCTTAACGACACGGTAGGGAGTCTCGATGAATCCAAACTCGTTGATTCGGGCATAGGTGCACATCGAGTTGATGAGACCAATGTTCGGACCCTCGGGAGTCTCAATCGGACAAATTCGTCCGTAGTGGGAGGTGTGCACATCTCGAACTTCGAAACCGGCACGATCGCGGTTGAGACCACCCGGTCCAAGAGCCGAAAGACGGCGCTTGTGGGTGAGCTCGGCGAGCGGGTTGGTTTGGTCCATGAACTGCGAGAGCTGGGACCGGCCGAAGAAGTCACGAACGACGGCGCTAAGGGCCTTCGGGTTGATGAGCTTTTGTGGCGTCATGCCCTCGATGTTGACATCGAAGAGAGTCATCCGCTCTTTGACCAGGCGCTCGGTGCGGGCGAGACCCACGCGGCACTGGTTGGCGAGAAGTTCGCCGACGGCACGAACACGACGGGAACCGAGGTGGTCAATATCATCGAGGACACCCTCCCCTTTCTTGAGTCCAAGAAGATACTTGGTGGCGGCGAGGAAGTCCTCACCAACCATGATGCGCTCGTTCGAATCCACACCAATACGGAGTTTCTGGTTGATCTTGTAACGACCGACGCGAGTGAGATCGTATTTCTTGGGATCGAAGAAGAGACGCTTGAGCAGCGCCCGGGCATTTGCGGCAGTTGGAGGATCACCGGGGCGAAGTTTGCGGTAAATGTCCTTGAGAGCGGACTCTTCGTCATGAGCCGGATCCTTCTTGAGGGATTTAACGAGAATTTCGTCCTCGCTGGAGTCAATCACCTCGATGGTCTTCGTTCCGAGAGCAACAAGCTGACGAATGACCCCAATCGAAAGTGGCTCATAGGCGCGGGCGACGACGACTTCACCGTCCATGATATCCTCAAAGGCCATCAGGGAAGCAAGAGACTCCTCGTCCATCTTCTCGTTGATCTTGAGCTTCTGGATTTGGTAGAAGTTTGAGACCAGATCGCGCTCGGTTGGATAACCGAGGGCGCGCAGGAAAGTGGTCACGAGGAACTTACGACGACGGCGACGACGATCGAGGTAAACATAGGCGAGATCGTTCGTATCGAACTGAACCTCAAGCCATGATCCGCGGTCGGGAATAATACGGAAACTATGGAGAATCTTACCGTTCAGGTGGACCGACTTCTCAAAGCAGATACCGGGGGAACGGTGAAGCTGGGAAACGATCACGCGTTCGGCTCCATTGATCACGAAAGTTCCACGACGGGTCATCATTGGAAGTTCTCCCATGTAGACACGCTCCTTTTTGGTCCCGGTATCGTCCTTCAGATTGAAGGTGACGTAGAGGGCCGCTGAGAAGGTCTCACCGGTCCGGAGGGCATCAAGAGCACTCGCCTTCGAGTCCTCGATGTCATAGGAAACGAAACCAAGTTCAATGGTTTCGTCATAGGATTTGATTGGGAAGACCTCCTGGAAAACGGCCTGAAGACCGGTTTCGATCCGCTTGGAGGGCGGCACGTCTTTTTGCAGAAAGTCCTCATAGGACTTGGACTGCACCTCAATCAGGTTTGGTGGCTCGATGACCTCCTCGATGGTTCCAAAGTATTCTCGCTTCAACATAATATTAGGATCCGGATGAGATTTTACGCCAAGCCCACGCGGTCAACTCGACCGTTTGAGACATGGCGTGATTTCTGGGTCTGGAATTGCAATTCCGTTAATGACTACGTGTGATGGTGGGCACGAACGGAGGGAAAGCACTGTCGACGAAAAATCCCAAATGTAAAATTTGGGTCGAAACGGGGTCAATTTTACTTTTCCTCCGGCCGGGCCCAACTCCGGCCCTGAGGCCGAAGTTGGGTGGAAATCCGGAGATTTTTACTTGAGTTCTACTTTGGCTCCAGCTTCCTCGAGCGCGGCCTTGGCGGCATCGGCATCGTCTTTACTGACTCCTTCGAGAACTGCCACAGGGGCACTTTCGACAAGCTTCTTGGCGTCGGCAAGTCCGAGTCCGGAAGCAACTCCACGCACAGCCTTAATGACTGAGATCTTGTTACCACCTACTTCGGTAAGCATGACGTTGAATTCGGTTTGAGCTTCTGCAGGAGCAGCATCAGCGGCAGGACCGGCGACAGCGACTCCAGCGGCAGGAGCAGCGCTCACGCCCCACTCTTCCTCAAGATGTTTTACCAATTCGGCGGCTTCCAGGACGGTAAGCTTGCCGAGCTCTTCTGCAATTTTTGTAATGTCTGACATTGTATTTTTTGGGTCGGTATCGTCGCGCTTGGGGCTATCCAATCATTTCAGTCTTACTGCCGTAAGTCCGACGAGGAACCAGTTTTGTTTTCCAGGCCTTCCCGTTCCTGCAAAGCAGATCCGGTTGGGCCATCCGTTCAAATTTTTTACTCTTGGTCGAATTTCGCCTTGATGACGCGTGCAATACTTGCGGCGGGTTCGTTGACAACACGCACCAGCTGGGTCGCGGGAGCGTTGATGGTGGCAAGAAGCTGGGAAAGGAGCACTTCGCGAGGGGGAAGGGCTGCCAGTCCTTTGACCTGATCGGCACTCAAGACGTCTCCGTCGAGAATACCAGCCTTGATCTCGGGCTTCTTAAATTCCTTTTCGAAATTGGCGACGACTTTGGCAACCGAACAAACATCGCAGTCACCGGTCACGAAAGCAGTTTGACCAACGAGCTCTTCGCCAAGGTCGGGAAGACCCGCATCTGCAAGGACACGCTTCATGAACGAGTTCTTGGCGACGTGGCACTCGGCTCCCTGCTCGAGAAGGCGGCCGCGAAGCTCGCTAAACTCGGGAACGGTCGTTCCGGTGTAGTCCACCACAAGGACAAACGCGGAATCGTCAACACGTCCCTTGATTTCGTCGAGAATGAATTTCTTATCTGGGTTCATAGCTAGCGTTGTGAGATTAGGCGGTGTAGGAGGAGATATCGAGCGAGACCCCGGGAAGCATGGAAGCGGCGAGAGTGAAGCTCTGAATGTAGTTGCCCTTGGCAGAGGCAGGTTTTGCTTTGACGATGCTATCCAGGAGCGAGCCAACGTTCTCAAGAAGCTGGCCTTCAGAGAAAGAGGCCTTTCCGCAAGCGGCGGCAATGTTGCCACTTTTATCGACCTTGTAATCGATCCGGCCGGCTTTCACTGCGTTCACTGCAGCGGCAGTGTCGTCAGTAACCGTTCCGGTCTTGGGGTTTGGCATCAGTCCGCGAGGCCCAAGGACACGTGCGATCTTACGAACCTCGGTCATAGCGCTTGGAGTGGCAATGGCAGCATCAAAATCGGTGTATCCTTCCTGGACCTTTTTGATGAGATCTTCAAAACCAACCTCATCAGCACCGGCGTCTGTTGCAGCCTTGGCCGCATCACCGGTAGCGAAAACGATCACCTTGACTTTCTTACCGGTTCCGTGAGGAAGAGCAACAGAGCCACGAACCATTTGATCGCTCTTGCGGGGGTCCACACCCAGGTGGGCCGAGAGAGTGACGGTGGCGTCAAATTTGGGTGCCGGAAATTTCTTCAGAAGAACAACGGCGTCTTGAAGGGAATAGGTCTTCCCCTCTTCGACGAGTGCCGCGGCTTTCTCGTATCTTTTGCTTCTTTTGCTACTCATTGTTTTGTTTGCAGTGCGGGCGGAGAGATAAAACCACCTCCCCTCCTGCGGTTAAAATTACTACCACTCAATCTCGAGGCCCATCTGCATGGCAGTGCCGGCGAGAATCTTGGCGGCTTGTTCGGGATCGCTGGTGTTGAGATCGGCGATCTTGCGATCCACCACTTCCATGAGCTGCTTTTTGGAAATCTTTCCAACCTTCACCTTGTTTGGCTCACCGGAACCCGAGGCAAGGCCAGCAGCTTTTTTCAAAAGAACGGCTGCGGGGGGCTGCTTGGTGACGAAGGTGAAGCTTGCGTCTTTGTAGACCGTAATGACGGTGGGAAGGAGATCACCGGCAGAACCCTGGGTCGCGGCGTTGAACTCCTTACAAAAACCCATGATATTCACACCGGCCTGACCTAGAGCAGGTCCGACGGGAGGTGATGGGTTGGCTTGTCCAGCTAGAATCTGGAGTTTGAGGACTGATTTTACTTCCTTGGCCATGATAATTGAGTGGTAAGTGAGTGGTGCCGCGAGCGGCGAGGTGTGTGTGGGGAGATTTTTCGGAAAAAGTCAAGCTCGAACCGCTTCAAAGCGGTCATTTCCGAGCTTTATGCTTTCTCAACTTGCCAGTATTCGAGCTCCACCGGGGTGGAGCGACCGAAAATGGTGACGGCAACGCGCATTTTGCCACGCTCCGGGTCGATTTCCTCGACGATTCCATTCTGAGATTCGAATGGTCCATCGGAAACCTTGACTGTGTCCCCCACCTCAAATTCGATGGATGGGCGAACACTGCCTTCACGCTCTTCGATTTGGCTCAACATGCTCGCAACCTCTTTGGGTCGCATTGGGATGGGCTTGTTTTTGGCACCGGCAAAGCCGATCGAGCCATCAAGCTGCTGCATGAAAGACCAGGTATCATCGACCACGTCATTGTGTTCGTCGAGGAGATGCATGTTGATGATGACGTAACCGGGAAAGAACTTTTTCTTCTGCTCGGTCTTTTTGCCCGCGCGGACCTCTGAGACCAATTCGGTGGGAACAAGAACATTGAAAATCTTGTCGCCAAGCTCTTCGGACTCCACAAGGCGCTCGATACGAGCCTTCACCTTCCCCTCCTGGCCGGAGAGAACGTGAACAACATACCACTGGTCTTTGGGATCGGGAATACGGGGCATTTGATAAAAAAGTGTTTCGAAGCTGGAACTGAAACGGAAAAATAGAGGGTCGGTAGTGACCTTAGCTGGCCAAACCTCCCAAGAAGGATACCGCCTGGGTGTGAATGAGATCCCAGAGAGCGACATACGCAGCCATCAGAATGATAGCGATCAGAACAACGACCGTGGAATCGATGAGTTCCTTGTATTTCTTAAATCCACGGATCTTGGGATCTGATTCCCAGGGCCATGATGCTTTACGGAGCTCGGTCTTAACCTCGCCGATGAATTTGAAGAGTTTTTGGAACATTTTAGAAGATGTTGAAAGTGGCAGGACAGACAGGACTTGAACCTGCAACCCTCGGTTTTGGAAACCGATGCTCTACCAATTGAGCTACTGTCCTAGTTACTTTCGAGAGAGTTTGTATTTTGAGGCGACTGAGGGGCACTCCTTTTGAAGAGTGCCCCTGTAAAACCAGCCAACAGGTCGCCTTTCCGTCGGAAAAAGTCAACCCGTCAATAAATCAAGATTACTTGATGATGTCACCGACGCGACCAGCACCCACGGTGCGACCACCTTCGCGAATTGCGAAACGCATGGCCTTCTCCATAGCAACAGGAGTGATGAGCTCGATCGTAAGACTGACGTTATCACCAGGCATCACCATCTCGACACCGTCGGGAAGAGTGATGGATCCGGTCACGTCAGTCGTGCGGAAGTAGAACTGCGGACGATAGTTCGAGAAGAAAGGAGTGTGACGTCCACCTTCGTCCTTGGAAAGAACGTAGACCTCAGCGGTGAATGTGGTGTGAGGATTCACGGAACCCGGCTTCACGATGCACTGACCACGCTCGAGGTCGTCCTTCTTAAGTCCACGGACAAGGAGACCAACGTTGTCGCCTGCACGACCTTCGTCAAGAAGCTTGCGGAACATCTCGATGTCAGTGATGACCGTCTTCTGAGTGTCGCGGATCCCCACGATCTCGACTTCACCCATCTTCTTGATGATGCCACGCTCAATACGACCGGTAGCAACCGTTCCACGTCCTTCAATCGAGAACACGTCCTCAATTGGCATGAGGAAATCCAAATCAACCGGGCGCTCGGGCTCGGGGATATAGCTGTCAACAGCTTCCATGAGTTTAAGGATGGCTTCTTTGTGAACAGGGTCACCTTCAAGAGCCTTCAGAGCGGACCCTCTGACAAAAGGAATGTCGTCTCCGGGGAATTCATACATGGAGAGAAGCTCGCGCACCTCCATCTCGACGAGCTCAAGCAGCTCTTCGTCGTCGACCTGATCGGTCTTATTAAGGAAAACCACAAGCGCGGGAACTCCAACCTGACGAGCAAGCAGAATGTGCTCACGAGTCTGCGGCATGGGGCCGTCAGCGGCGGAAACCACAAGGATGCCTCCGTCCATTTGGGCAGCTCCGGTGATCATGTTTTTGACGTAGTCAGCGTGACCCGGGCAGTCAACGTGTGCATAGTGACGTTTCTCGGTCTCATACTCGACGTGTGCGGTCGAGATCGTGATCCCACGCTCTTTCTCCTCGGGAGCGGCGTCGATTTCGTCATAAGCCTTAGCTTCGCCACCACTTGCCTCAGCGAGGATAGTCGTGATAGCGGCGGTGAGGGTGGTCTTACCGTGGTCAACGTGACCGATGGTGCCGACGTTGACGTGAGGCTTGTTCCGTTCGAACTGTTCTTTAGCCATTGTATTGGTTGATTAGGTTTTAGCTGGTTTAGGGTCGTCTCACACACCTCTCTGGAGCTTTTGGCGGGAATTGAACCCGCGACCTCGTCCTTACCAAGGACGCGCTCTACCCCTGAGCTACAAAAGCAGAACCAGAAAGTTGTTTGTGAGTGCCTACAGAAGTGAGTTGAGGGGAGGAAGAAACGCTGGTTAAAGTGCGCCTCTCGTTCTTCCCTCGCCCCGCTGCTGGAAGCGGGCGGCAACCTAGCAAAGTCGGCCACTCTGTCAAAAGTATTTTCAAAAGAAAGTTTTTTTCGCCCAAAGCCTTTATTTCAGGGGATTTGAAGCCTCTTGCTAACAAGCAAAATCATCCCGGCAAATCTACTTGGGAGAACTCTCCTCTTCAATCAGTCTGGAAAACCTTTGGATCGATGTCGCTTTCCCTGTCTCTTCGTCAATCTCAACGATGAGCCCGCACAAACGAACCGGGCCTTTTGCGACCGGAAATCTCGTTGGTAATCCCGTTCGAAAGCGCCAAACCACTGAATCTACTTCCCTTCCCAGCACCGACACATCCGGCCCGCACATCCCCGCATCCGTCAGGTAGGCTGTTCCTCCGGGAAAAATTGACTCGTCTGCGGTCTGAACATGTGTGTGAGTCCCGACAACCAGGGAAACCTTGCCATCCAATGCCCGTCCCATTGCAATTTTCTCGCTCGTGGCCTCGGCATGAAAATCCACAACGATGATCTTCACCCCATCTTTTCGCAACCGCTCAATCTCGACATCCAGTAAGGCAAAGGGGTTTTCCAATGGCGGATTCATGAATATCCGCCCCATCGCATTCAGCACCGCTACTTTTCCCTTGGCAGTTTCCAAAACAACAGACCCCGCCCCCGGTGCATCCACAAAATTAATCGGCCTCAGAAGCCTCGGTTCCGTCGGAAAGTAATCCAAGACCTCCCTCTGGTCCCACACATGATCCCCCGTCGTCACCACGGCGGCACCGGCCCGCAAGAGATCGATGCATATTTTCGGCGTAATCCCCCGCCCTCCCGCGGCATTTTCACCATTTACGATGATAAAATCCACCGCATGCCCGGCCTTGATCTCCGCCAGATGAGAAATCACCGCATTCCTCCCCGGTGAGCCCACAACATCTCCTAAAAATAGAATCCTAATCATGTTTTCTCCGACCGTTCTAAATCGACACCTGCCTTCTGAAAAGCCCGGAAACCATTACCGGAAATCTCCGGAGCAATCCCTTTGGCGTCATCACGATCAATTCAAAATTGTCTTTGATTCCACAAGACGCAAACGACGTCCGACTTCATGGTTGCGAGCCTCCCCAGGCAGGTCGACAGTTGACCCATGAAGCACCTTTCCTCGAAAAATATTCCCCGTTGGGTCTTCGTTCTCATCCCACTTGCCATCATCACCGTTCTCGTTTGCAAACGGCCTTCCAAGCCCGAAACCACCCCCGCTTCTCCTCCGGCGCCGGATCTCGCCGAACTCGGCCTCCCTCCCGATTGGTCCCAGCTCGAACGCTTCCAGGACATCCTCTCCCTTGAAACCTTCCTCGCCCGGCTCGAAACGATCTACACCAAAGACGACTCCTGGAAAAAATGGATCGTCATCGACGAAGAAAAGAACTTCGCCTCGATCGGAACCTTCGTTCTCCGCTTCTCAGACTCCGATCAACCCGCCCCGGGCGCGATCTTCGATTGGAAAACCCGCGAAGACCTTGCCCCCTCACGCGCCCTGCCACTCGAAGGCCTCCACATCGCCCTCGACCCCGGCCACATCGGCGGAGATTACGCCACCATTGAAAACCGGGAATTCAAATGGGGCGATGTTGTCATCCGCGAAGGCAGCATGACCCTTCGCACCGCCGGGCTCCTTCAGCCCATGCTTGAGGAACTCGGAGCCAGCGTCTCCCTCGTCCGTTCCAAACTCGAACCGGTCACCCAAAAAACAGCCACTGACTTTCCCGACCCCAGGAATTTTTACCGCACTTCCGAGATCCGGGCCCGCGCCAAACTGGTCAACGAAACAATCAAACCCGATCTCGTCGTTTGTCTCCATTTCAACGGCACCGCATCCAAAATCTCCGAGTTGTTCCAACACTTCCACATCATACTCAACGGCACCTACACCGAAGGTGAGCTCGCCCATGAAGACGAGCGATTCCAGATGCTGCAACGCCTTCTGTCCGGCACCATCGAAGAGGAAATCCCCCTCGCCCGCGAAATCGCAGCCTCATTCAATCAATCCGTCAACCTCCCCCCTTATCGCTACCCCGAAGAATCTCGTACTTCCCAAAACATCGCCAACCATCCCAATCTCTGGGCCCGTAACCTCCTCGCCAACCGCCTTTATCAATGCCCAGTCATTTTCATGGAACCCTACGTCATGAACAGCCTCCCCTTCATCACGCGGTTTAAAAAAGATCCCGAAAAAATCTATCGCGAATACGCCCGCGCGGTTGCTCACGGAATCGCCCAATACTACTCTCGATCATGAAGCCTCTTATCCTCATCGCCGGAGCCGGCTATCTCGGCTCCGAAATCGCCCGCCAGGCCTCGGCCTTCGATGTCATCACCGTCACCAAGTCCGGGGACGATTCCCACGAAGCCTGCGACCTTTCTTCCCCGGATCAAGTCGAGGCCCTCGCTCAAAACCACCCCCAACCTGCCGTCATCATCCACTGCGCCTCCTCCGGTCGCGGCGGCCCCGAGGCCTACCGGGAGGTCTTTGTCAAAGGATCTCAAAACCTCCTCCGCTCTTTCCCCAATTCCCACCTCATCCTCACTTCCAGCACCTCGGTCTACCACCAGACCGATGGCTCGGGCGTCGACGAAACCTCCACCACCGAGCCCACTCGCGAAACCTCTCAACTCCTTCTTGAGGCCGAAAAAATCATCCTTTCATCCGGCGGAACCGTCGCACGCCTTGCCGGCCTCTACGGCCCGGGCCGTAGTGTCGTCCTCCGCAAGTTCCTCGATGGCTCCGCCTTCATCGAAGAATTCGGCCAACGTATTCTCAATCAAATCCACGTCGAAGATGCCGCTACCGCCACTCTCCACCTCGCTTCGCTCAAATCCCCCGGCATTTTCAATGTTTCTGACAACCACCCCATCTCCCAACTCGAATGCTATCAGGGTCTCGCCAAACACTTCGACCGCCCCCTCCCCCCGGTTGGTGAAAAAAACACCTCCCGCAAACGTGCCTGGACTCATAAAAAGGTCCTGAATCACAAAATCCGCTCGACCGGATGGTCACCGGCCTTTCCTTCCTACTTCGAGGCCCTCGACACCCTCGCTCCTTCATCGTAGTTTCTTGGGGTGAGATCGGTCCTCCTCATTCTAAGCGTCGCGGCAGCTTATGCCCTTCTTCGTGGACACCCCGATCTCTGGCACCCCATCATTCGCGTCTGTCTTGCCGTATCGGCCCTCGTCATCGCATTTGGTCTATGGGGTCGCGCCAGGAAGCCGTCAGCCACCCTCGCCAGTCCGGCCCGCAATCCCCGCCTGCTCGACTACCTCACCGTTGGCATCGCAGTCCTCCTCGTCGAGTGCTTCTTCCTCGTCTTTCTCGCGGTTGCGCCTCAAAAAAGCGAAGAACTGGCAAGCTCTTTGGACCAAATCATTCACGAAGAGTCTTACCGTGAATCCACCAAAGATCCCGACGAGTCTGAGGCCCCGGGCGTTTCAGGGACAGCCGGCTCCGGCTCATACATTTCCGGCTGGCTCGGCTCCGGACTCGGGCCACGCTCCCTGAACAAAAACGACAAGGTTCGTCCTTCAAACCGCCCGGAAGTTTATCTCTTTCCAAAATCACCCGCGGACGCCCAACAACTCCTCGCAAGCGAACGCTTCCTCCGCAACGTCACTCTTGCCACCTATAAAGACGGCACCTGGCTTCCTCTCACCACCATCCCCCGCACCCTTTCAGCCAATGATGATTTGATTCGAATCCCCGACCGACATCCCGGCAAACCCGTGACCTACGAAATCTCCCATCAAGCCAACTCCAACGGACAAACTCTCGCTGTTACCATTCCCGACTTCACCTCCATCAAACTTCCAACTCTTCGCGAAACCGCTCCCGACTCCTTCCGCCTTCCTGCAGCTTCTGCCGGGAAAAATAGCTTCCGCTATCAAGCGACCTCCCTTCCATTCTACTTCGATAAGATCTCCTCTCCCATCACCCCTGGTTTGCCCCCCGCCCCGGAATACCTCACTCTTCCCCAGGAACCCGGGCTTCGCGCAAAAATCCAAGCCCTCGCAACATCCTTCGGACCGCCTTCCCGAAAGTCACTCCTCACGCTCCGCCAAACACTCCGCACCCGGTTTCAATACTCCCTCGAAATCAACCTCCCCGACGACGCCGATCCCCTCGACAGCTTCCTCTTCAAAACCCGCACCGGCTACTGCACCCACTTCGCAACCGCCACTGCCATGCTCACCCGGGCCATGGGGTTCCCTTCCCGCCTCGCCTTCGGATGGTCCGGAGGTCGCTACTTCGAAGGCCCTAACCTCTTCGTCTTCCGTGCCCGCGAAGCCCATGCTTGGTGTGAGATCTATCTTGAGAATCACGGCTGGGTCATCTTTGAAACGACTCCGGTCGGCCGGGACGAAGGAACTGCTTCCGTGGCCGGTTCAGACGAGACATCTCCCCTCGAAGACTTCGAAAGCGGCATCAACCCCACCGCATCGGAAACCGACCTCGCGCCTCTCCTGAAAGTCGCCACGTGGCTTGGCATCGGTGCCGCAATCGCCCTACTTCTTGCCCTCATTCTGCGCCGACCAGCCACCGTAACCGGTGATCAATCCCCCGCCCTTGATCTCCTTCCAGATCCTCCCAACTACCTTTCCGCCTTCCGTCGTGCGTGTCAGATTCATGGCTTCCCCATGCCTCCCGGACGAACCTTGAGAGCCCACTTGAAGACCATCACCGCCCCGCACTTCACAGAAGAGCTTCTCCGCTACCACTACGCCGTGCACTACAGTGATGAACCTAAAAATCGCTCCATCGAGAAAAAACTTCTCCAACAACTTCGCAACTGGGAAAAAGAAATCTCATGAACCACTGACTCGCTCTCAGGACACCCGCCAAAACGCCTGACTTCTCTTCATTACGCAGGGAATCAGGCTTTCTCTTGCCACCTCTAATCCGCCAGACAAACATTCCGCCATGAAACTTCGGGAGCTTCTCACCACCACCACCATCGCCGCCCTTTTAGCCGCCTGCAGCGCCGGACAAGCTCCCCCCATGCAACCTCCGGTTCCCGCACAGCCGGTCGTTGTCCGCCCCAACATCGTTCGGCCCAATCTTCCCTCGGTCAATGCCCCCTCTATTCAAGCCGGGAGCGCCGTTGTCATCGACACCATTACCGGCCGCATCCTTTACCAGAAAAGTGCCCGCACCCCCCGTGCCGTCGCCAGCACCCAGAAACTCCTCACCGCCCTCTGCGTCACCAAAGCCGGCCCCCTTGCCAACACCGTCACCGTGCAAGCCTCCGACACCGCGGTTGAGCCGTCCAAAATCTACATCAAGGCAGGTGAAACCTACACCCGACGCGCCCTCGTCAAAGCGCTCCTTGTCAAAAGCGGGAACGACGTTGCCAAGGCCCTCGCCCGCGATGTCTCCGGCACCGAAGCCGCCTTCATCAACCTGATGAACAATACCGCCAAATCAATTGGCATGACCCGGTCTCATTTCAAGAACCCGCATGGACTTACCGAGGAAGGCCAATTCTCCACCGCCCTCGATATCGCCATCCTCGCTCGTGAGGTCACCAAGATCCCCTACTACCGCGAGTGCATGAAAACCAAGGAATACGTTTTTCAATACCCCGACGGACGCACCCGCACCCTGACCAACACCAACAAGATTCTCTCCAGACTCCCTTACTGCACTGGCATGAAAACCGGAACCACCCGCGCCTCCGGTCGCTGTCTTGTCTCCTCCGGCGTTCTCAACGGCAAAGCGGTCATTGCCGTCACCCTCGGCTCGACCTCCGCCGAAATCTGGAACGACTCCGAAAAGCTCCTGAAGTGGGCCTTGGAGTAGGATTCTCACTTCTTCTCCGCCTGATATCTTCCCTCGATATGAAGCACCCCGCCCTTCAGGACGTGACCGTATCCTCCTTCGAGCGTGACTGAATCCGGCGTTACTTTCACCGCCCGCTTTGTCCAGACCAACTCTTCTCCATTCCGGAGAATACAACGACCGTCTGCCAAAAACTCCCGGGTATGCTTTCCAGAATAAGCCCACTTCCCGAGCACGGCATGCCCTTTGAGCGTCACCGGCTTGGGTGCCGGGGGCGGCGTCCCAACTTCAACCTCAAGCTTGGTCACAAAAGGAGGAAGGATCCGAAGCCGGAGATTCTTAAATTCAGTCGGGGCCCCTTCCGACTCGAGGCAAAGGAAGCCGGATGCCGGGCTAATGCCATCGCCACCCGACACTTCTTCTCCGTTCACCCAAAGTTTCACCACGCCGTCGATCGCGCGAATGTAGTAGTGATTCCACTGATTGATTCCAAGTGTGGTCTCTTTCGTCGGAAAACTACGTCGACCGTTCGGAGCGACCGGAGGAAACGGCCGCATCTTGATTGGACCCACCGGAAAGACATCGCCATGGCTGGTGAACCAATCGCCCTTCTTCTTGTATTGGGCTTCGTAGATTTCCTTATATCCAAGATCCAAAACCTGCACTTCGATGCCATGGGGAAGTCGTCCTTGCCCCTGCATCAATCGATTGATCGACTGCGGTGTCGCCCACACAAACACCCCGGAATTTCCACCCTTTTGCTTGTGCATCCATTCGCAGGAAAATTCAAAATTGGTCACGGGCTCGCGATACCGGATCACTCCGGTGGGTCGTCCCGTACACCAGGCATGACTCCCTTCCCATTTCCAGGTGTCGGCATGGCAGTTCACATTGACAAAGTCATCTCCTGTCAACTCGACCCATCCCGGTCCCACGCCACGGCTAAACTTTGGCTCCAACTTCGCAACCAAGCCGCTATCAACTTCACCGGCAATATCGCTCATCAGATAAGCGGCGATATCCCGAACGGCCTGACTCCCGAGACCCATTGCGGAAGCGGACGGCATCCAGGAGTGATCCTTGAGGTATTCAATTTTGGCATTGGGACGACGATGCGGCACTTTCAAGGTCACTCCGCCCATCGTCTTCACCCGGATCGCTCCGGCATGCCAACTGTAACCCCGTGACACACCCTCAAGTCGGTGCCCCTTCTGCGTCACCACCAGGGGCTTGTCATAACCATGGGCGAGTTCCGCCGAGGGCTCGACGAGCGCCCGCACGACTGTGGCGACATCTCTTACCTGTCCCCAGTTGGTCAGATCAGGCCCAAAGGGTGTTCCGCTTCCTCCGATCTCATGGCACATCAAACAGAGAGCCACCTTGCTTCTCCCGTTGTCGATGTTCGGCTTCAACGCCGCGATCTTCGCAATCGATTCCACCTTGGTGGGAATGCCAAACTTTGTCGGAAAAATGTAACTCTGCGTCAACGCGACCGGATCAGGATCATTGATGTCTTTCTCCAAAAACTCCGCAATCGTCACCTGATACTCTTCGCCACCAAATCCCTCATGCCTCTGAAAGCGCTGCATGAATCCCAGATTCCTCTTTCTCTCTTCGTCGGAGTAACAAAGCCCGTAGGTATAAGCCATTTTACGAAAAGTGGTCGCATCAACATTTTGCGCCATCATGCAATCCGCCAAATCCGCCAGAGCGCCGGCGGATCGCAATCGCCACGCCAAGTTCTTTTCACGTTCGTTCCACTTGCCGGGGTCAGGCTGCAGCGGCCTTACCAATTCCCCGTAGATCTCGTCCTTGTGATCATCACAAACCGCACCGAGTGCTTCCAGATACCATCGATTTTTCCCATCGTAACCAGCGATCAACTTCAACAAAGGCTCCCGGATCTCATCCAGTTTCATCCCCCGCATGACTGCCAAAATTTCCCGCCTCACCGCTGGCGAAGGATCATCTGCCAGCTCCCGAATGATCGGCAAAAGCGACTCCCTCCCCGCCATTCGAAGTGCCCGGAAGGCCGCAATCCGCCATTGTTCATCTTCCGAAGTCAACATGGTCTTCACCAAGGCCGGCCCGTGGGAATCCTTCAGCTGTGCCATCACGAAAAGCGCCCGCGCCTGGTAGTAGGGATTGTCCGCGTGCGCTCTGAAAAATGCCCATAGTTCCTCAAAAACTCCCTCTTGCTTCTTCAAACGATCCTGCGCCACCCATCGCACTCCCGGGGAAGGACTCTTCAAGGCCTCCAGCAATCCCTTCGTCGAAGAAAAATCAACCTGCGGAACACGAACGTCACTCCCCTTTTTCGCAATCCGAAAAATCCCGCCGATGGCATTCCCCGAACCACGGGCATTGGTATGTGAATTCCAGTCACTCACGAAAAGCGCTCCATCCGTCGCGGCCACCACATCCGATGGCAAAAACCCCGAGGCAGCCTTATTCTTCGACTTCCGGTCTGTCGCAAAGAACGACTTGTTCAAATCCACCAACTCAATCTGTGCGTCACGCAGGTCGGGACGAAACGCAAAGACCGCACGATGCACCGTTTCACAAACCAAATAAAGACCTCGAAACTCTTTCCCCAGCTCATCTCCCTCAATCATATAATCCCCCGTTGGAGCGCCCGGCCCCCAGAGATTCCCCGGAGGCGTCACCCCCGGAAAATGCTCCCGCCAGTGCCCTTCATCACGTCGAAGGGATGGCTTGGAATGCCTTTCATAAGCATCCTTCATGATCTCCGGAGTCACCGTCTTTTTTTCCCAACTTTTCGCCGAATCTTCCCACGAACGATTTCCATCCTCCAGGGCTGCGTAACCAAAATTGGAATGCTCCATCACCCAGGCCGCCCGGGCGTGGGCGGGGTCATCATTGTCGGCTTGAAAAACATCTCCAAAGGAAGTCAGCGACATCGCATGGGCGTTACGTGAGTTCTGAAAAATGACCTCCGCCTCACTTCCATCGGGATTCATCCGCAGACCAAATCCCCCCACATACAAACGCTCGTCAAAACTCTTCTTCCCGATGCTTTGAGGGTTCTGGCTATAATACGAACTGGCGTGAATCTCCCGTCCATCCGACATCGTGACATCCGCGCCGATATTCCCGTGATTGAGATACCACTTTCCGCCCGGTCCCGGAACCACCGCATGCAGGGCATGATCATGTCCGCTGCCATGAAATCCCGTCGCGATGATCTTCTCCTGATCCACCTTGGGATCGAAGACATCATCTCGGTTCACATCGGTATAAACATGAATGTTCGGGGCCATCGAAACCACGATGACATTGTCAAAAACACTGATCCCCATCGGCTTGGAGCTGAAAGTCGGTCCAAAAATCTTCACCGAGTCCGCTTTCCCATCGGAGTCGGTATCTTCAAGAATCTTAATGCGCGCGTGAGGCCCGCTCTTCCCAGAGTTCTGTAAATCCTCGGTCACCCATACCCTGCCCCTCGCATCGACATCCATCGCCACCGGACTGTGAATCAAATCAGTCCCCGCCCACAATTTCGCCTCCAGCCCGGGGGACGCCGTGAAGCTATCAAGCATCGTCTGTTGTTCGGCCTCAGCAAACAAAGTGAGCGATGGAATAAGTAATTTCGAAAAGAGGGATCTCATGAACATGGAAGTGTGGAAAGGTTCCATACACTCTGAAATGCCGCATTCTTTAAAAAAAGGATGAAAACGATTAACCGTAATTCACGGTTCCCAAATCTCCGCCCAGAGCGAACAATCAAAGCACCGCCCTCCTTATGCTCACTCCCCAGGAAGAACTCGCAAACCTTGAAGAACAAGGACTCCTTCGTTCCCTGCAAAAGATTTCCTCTCCTTCTCCTCCAACGGTCACCATCGACGGCCGCGAGCTCATCAATTTTTCCTCCAACGACTACCTTGGTCTCGCCCAACATCCCGCCCTCATCGAGGCCGCCACCAAAGCAATCCAAGACTATGGTACCGGGGCCACCGCCTCCCGCCTCGTGTGCGGCTCGCTCGATCTCTTTCATCAACTCGAAGAGAGAATTGCCTCCGGTAAAAAAACCGAGGCCGCGCTCACCTTCGCCAATGGATACGCCACCGCAGTCGGAACGATCCCGGCTCTTGTCGGTAAAAACGACACCATCATTCTCGATAAGCTCTCCCACGCCTGCCTCATCGATGCCGCCAGGCTCTCCGGCTCCACCCTTCGCATCTTTCCACACAACGACCTGAACAAGCTCGAGAAACTCCTCAGCTCCAGCAAAGGTCGTACTTTGGTGGTCACGGAATCGGTCTTCTCCATGGACGGAGACCTTTGCCCTCTTGCCGACATCGTTTTTCTCAAGGAAAAACACGGAGCACTCCTTCTCCTCGACGAAGCTCACGCCGTCGGGGTTCTCGGCTCCAACGGACAAGGTCTCGCAGACGAACTCGGCCTTCAAAACCAGGTCGACTTCCAAATGGGCACTCTGGGGAAAGCGCTTGGCTCGGCCGGAGGCTACCTCGCCTCCTCGCGCGACTGGATCGACCTCGTGATCAACAAAGCCCGCTCCTTCATCTACTCCACCGCGCCCCCACCTGCACAGGCAGCCGCCAGCCTCGCTGCTTTTAAAATCCTCGCCTCACGGGAAGGAGCTGACAGACGTCAACTCCTCCTCTCCCACTGCAAACGCTTCGATGCTTCCACCCCCATCATCCCCCGCATCATCGGCGGCAATGATGAGGCCGTCGCCGCATCAAAAAGGCTCCGTGGCAAAGGATTTCTCGTCCCCGCCATTCGCTACCCAACCGTCGCCAGAGGAACGGCCAGACTCAGGATCACGCTGAGCGCTTCCCATACCGACCTCCAGATCTCCGACCTTTTAAAAGCTCTTTAATACTGGTCGCCGTCTTCCTCGGCCAACTTCACGGGCAGTCCCACGGCCTCCGGAAGCCCCTCGCTGATGGCCTTCAGACACTCACTCAAAGTATCGATCATTGAATTGAACGCTTCGGCAAAGTCCCCGTCCATCAGAAAGCCACGGGCCCGCCCCACCACATCATTCATGGCCTCCTTCGCAAGAATAGGCTCCAAACCATAACCCACAATCATCCCGGCCTGCCCTCGATTTGGCTCAATCAACAAAACCACATCACGATTCCGTCCACCTTTGCTTCCTTCCGACGAAAGACCGGCGTTATTGAAAATCCAAAACAAAATCACCGGTAATTCCA
>ERZ887942.785-NODE-785-length-24341-cov-51.820349_pt1 | contig 24341 bp, 17 predicted proteins | sample MGYA00521099_ERZ887942 | MGnify/ENA primary metagenome ERZ887942 (study PRJEB32303, sample SAMEA104408605) | aquatic metagenome | biome: Brackish water; feature: Pelagic; material: water | place: Baltic Sea | collected 2014-06-07T06:48:00 | depth 16,251 m ...
CATAAGTACCACTTCCCACTCCGCTTACGTTTGGATCAACGTAAACAAAGTTGTATGCTCGCCCCTTGGCCACATTTGTAATAGCTTCAGGCAGATTCACAACGTCGATGTGCGAATGGATCGCACTGCTTCGCATAACAGGATCGGCCAGTCGTTCACGCACTGTGCGTGGCTGGAAGATGGCTCGTTCTCTGTAGTTCGGAATCGTATAGGAAACTCCAACCCACAGGTTGTCACCGAAGGTGTCGTCTGTTGTATAGTTAACGTTGGCAGTTACAGATTCCGTAACGAGTGCCTGAACTCGCGAAGAGAAGCCCACGGTTTCATCGCCATACTCACTATCAAGATAGTAACCACCCACGTAACCATTAATACCGCGGCGTCCCAGAATCGGCAGCGGACCGCCGGTTTCGAAGTCGACGCCGGAATAAGCGTTATCGCGAGTCTGGTTGCGAATTCGGAAAGCACTGTTGCCACGTAAAGCAAGGTCACCAATCAACTGGTCCGACAGCAAAGCTGATTCGGTGCCTGTAACAAAGTAACCGTTCGCTCGGAAGTCGATGTACTTGCCCAGAGATTCAAAGCCGACACCCAGTCGTTTCCACTGCTGATTGCCACGACCATCATCAAGGTCAAAGTATCCGTTCCAGCCGAAGATTCGGTTTCGAGAAGCATCGAAGTTTCGCCAGACAGCACCGAAGTTGTATCGGTTCTGACCGCGATTATCGATGGACGCCGACAGGTCGCCGATTAACACCGAGTGTCCGGGAACAGCATGGTAAGGCAGACGAACGTTCGCTCTATGGAACGAATCGTTAAAGCCAAGTCCGTCACCAATGTTCGTTTCGAACATTACCTGCGGCCCGAACAATGCGTTGTCCTGCGGACGACGTCCCAGCACGGGTGCTTCCGTGACTCCAGCACTTCGCTCGAAGTACGGACTGTAATCCATGGGCTGAGCGTACGATGGACCAGCACCAGGATAACCTGGCATACCCTGATCCATGGGAACGCCGGATGGCGGTCCATAATCGGGCTGAGGTGCCAAAGGTGGAGCCATACTCGCTTCACCTCCGCTAATGGAATCGCTGTCCGGTGCCGATGGCACAGGTGCAGGCGGATTTTGACCCTGCTGGCCGGACGTCATGCGAATGACCCCCGGCTGATCACCAACGGAGACGTTGGCGGCGGTGAGCAATGCACCACAGCTTAAAGCCAGACAGAAAGAAGCAAAGATACTATTCGTTTTCATCAGCGGTTCCGATCGCTCCGAATTGGCAGACTGTACCGGTTAATCCGGTACTATCGGTTACTCTGTTCGATCGGAAATTCACCCATGCTGGGTTGAGTTAAAATGTGCGGGTTGTGTGGATCGTCCTGAATTTATCGATCCTCCCGAATAGTGCTAACCCCTTGCTAAACAGTACCTTACAGCGATTTGGCCGTTTTCCTGCAGTGAATTGGTGATCCACCAAAAAAGAAAGCTGCCGAAGAGCAGGGCTCTCCGGCAGCTTTCGCAGACTCAAACTTACTGTTTCGCGACACCCGCAACTCAAACTAAACAACCCAATCACCCTATCCCCTGGATTGGCGAAGCGGGTCCCGTCCAACTGGTCACGAACCTCAACAGAACAGCAGTCACATCCAACTAGATTGACCAGCCTTCGCGGTATTCGCGATGAGTAAACTGATTCACTTCTGGCATGTTCGTGCTTTTCAGATTCCTGGCGTCCCATTCGATTCGACTGCCTTCTGCAGATCTCATCGCCAGGTTGCCTACCAGGATCGTCTCTGTCAAACGGCCTGCGTAGCCGAAGTTCGACATCGTGCCGGGAGCGTATTCACCCTTGCAGGTCTGAACGAATTCCCATTTCTGTCGCTGGTCACCACCGGCTTTGAACGGGATGCGTGGCAGAGTCTGTTCAGGCTTGCTGAAGTCTTTGTACTGTTCTTCAGGCAACAGATAGTACTTGGCACCATAATCGTCAGGAGAAAACAACAGTCCTTTGCTGCCGACAAGCACGGCACCGCTGGTTTTGCCACCGCCATCACGCTGATTGGCAACTCGTTTTTGGAAGGACGCTGGCAGCTGGCTGATAATGGAATCGTCCGGCAGATTGCCACCGTCGTACCAATAGAATTTGCAAGCTGGCAAGCCTTCTCGTTCTGGAAATTCGAACATCAGGCTGGAACTGCCAGGGAAGGTTTCGCCTTCGACAATGCCAGGATTCTTAACAGCCGTAACTGCCACAGGATCCCACAGTTTCAAAGCCATAACGGGCATGTTGGTTGTATGGCAAGCCATATCGCCCAAAGCTCCAGTCCCGAAATCAACCCAACCACGCCAGTTAAAGCTGTGGTAAACACCTTTCTTGAACGGTCGCATCGGTGCAGGCCCGATCCATGCATCCCAGTTCAATCCTTCAGGAACCGGATCCTGGCCATCCGGACGTCCCAGACCCTGAGGCCATACCGGACGGTTCGACCAGATGTGAACTTCAGTAACGTCGCCAATTGCGCCTGAGCGAATGACTTCCACGGCTTCTCGAAGTCCGTCTTCTGAAGTGCCCTGATTACCCATTTGAGTAACAACACCCATTTCTTCAGCAACTTCTCGCATTTTGCGAGCTTCGACGATCGACCATGTCAGCGGCTTTTGACAATAGATATGCTTTTTCATTCGCATAGCTTTGATAGCTGCGGCTGCGTGATTGTGGTCAGGCGTACTAACAGTCACAATGTCAACTTTGTCGCCTAGGCTGTCCAGCATTTCACGATAGTCGGTAAACTGCTTGGCATCCGGAAACTCACGACCTTTTTTGGTGAGAGTGTCGCCATCAACGTCGCATAGACCAGCGATTGCCACGCCTTGTTCAGCGATATGGCTGGTATCGCTACCGCCCTTGCCGCCGACTCCCACGCAGGCCGCACTTAGCGACTGCAACGCTGATGTATTTGCCTTCACGACAGCCTGGCCGCCGACCCAGAAAGCCGTACTCAATGCAGCACCTTGCTGCATGAAAGTTCGACGATTTTGTTTTCGTGACATTCTTGAAATTACCTAATTGAATGTGGTGAGGAAAATGTGAGGAGATCGGAGATTCTTCGCCAGCTCCCCCGAACATTGGAAGGAATTGGCTGTAAATGAACTCAGCCAACACTTCTTACGATAGCAATGCGTGAGAAAACAACAATCAAACCGCAGAGATTGACTAAATCCCTGTCCCTAAGTCGTTGCCAACCAGGTAAATCCTACGTACTCTGAGAGCGTAAATGTCAACAAAATATCGCAATTTGCCGCCTGACAGTCTCATTGCACCGGCGTTAAGTGCGACATTTCGATCAGTCAAATTCTTTGTTAACGCCCATAGAACTCTCTCGCAGCTGGATCCCCGAAATGCCTCGTTTCCCCCGCCAAACCACTCTTCAACTTGGTCTTTTAGTACTTCTTCTATCAACCGGCTGCAGCAATGAAACAACCAGCTCCAATTCTGAAAGCTCCGAAACGGCGGTTGAGGCTTCCGTTTCTGCAGCTGTCGCAGCAGACGACGCAGATGCAGTGCATGCGCTGACCGACGCTGGCTTTATTTTGACAAAAAACGCTGCGGGCTCTGTTTTTGAATTGTCAGTTAACAGCGACGCAGATATTTCCGATTCGTTCGTTCACCTTGCCGGCGTTCCCAGCGTGACCGTCGCTGGCTTTTCCGGACCGGGACTCACCGATAAGGGAATGGAAAATCTCGCCAGCCTGACCAACGTAAAACGTTTGGACCTGAGCGATTCAGCCATTGGCGACGAAACGCTGAAAGCTGTCGCGAAACTAGGCAAGATTGAAGTTCTGGGACTTCGACGAACAGCAGTTACAGACAGCGGCCTTGCATCTCTGAGCGGTCTATCAAAAGTTCGAGCCATCGATTTGCGAAACAGCAACATCACGGACGACGGACTTCAGCACTTTTCCAGCTTAGGGGCTCTGGCAGACCTGCAGCTGGAAAAGTCAAAAGTCACCGATGCGGGCGTAGCAAAACTGAAGGGACTGAATCTTAAATCCATTAACCTTAATTACTGCACAACTGTCAGCAACGATTCACTGGATGTGTTTGGGACGATGCCAACATTAGAAAGCATCCAACTGGACTACACCAAAATTAACGATGGCGGCATGGCGAACCTGGCAAGCCTGTCCAAGCTGAAACGTTTACGAATTCGTGGCACAGATGTTACCGGCGTCGGCATGGCTCACATTGCCAAGCTGGTCAACATGGAACGCATGGAACTCCGCGACACGTCTTTGGACGATGCCGCTCTGGAAGTTATCTCAAACCTGCCAAAGATCAACTTTCTGGATATCAGCGAATGCCGTATTGCCACCCCGGAAGGTATGAAACAAATCGGAAAACTGACAGGCTTGAAGACTCTGGGATTCTGGGAAACAAAACTGAACGACGAAGCATTCATGACATTTGGCAATCTGATCAACGTGGAAGATCTGGACCTGAAAGCCACCGGCGTCACAGACGATTCGATTCCTGTCATCCTGAAGATGCAAAAACTGAAGACGCTGAACCTGGCCGGAACACAAATCTCAGACGAAGGCTTCAAGCAGCTGGCTTCACTTCCAGATCTCAAAGAACTAAACGTGGCCAACACCAGCATCGGCTTTGACGTCGTCGACGAACTCGCGGCCAAAGAGGGCTTGAAAGTTGTTGAGTTCGAAAACTAGCAAGGGCTTCGCCCTTGATACAGTGGCGTGGATATCGGCAAGACGTGGAAATTTTCAATCGCCGAGCCGCTCCGTTGTCGCTACGAGAATGATGCGATCACTGTGCTCGCATCATTTTAAGCATGACTCTCACATTCTAATAAAGCTCGTCCCATAGATGCCACAACCTTCGTTGCGCAACAAGGGAAACAGCATCCATTAAGAAAGTCAGGCTGGCTATCCGCTGCCTGGCTAGCTTTCCAGACAAGTTCAGACGTAGACAATACGCCAGACCTATAGCCAAAACGCGGTCTGGACTAAGCAAAGCCGTAGGCGACTACATTCCGGTTTACGACGACATTACTTTTCCATTCGACCAAACCACATCGGTTAACATCAGATGACAGATACATCCCAACGCCCCAACAGTGCGCTGCAGTTTGCTCGAGCCAACAAGTCGATTCCGGGTGGTGTCAATAGCCCGGCTCGTGCATTTGGTGCGGTCGGCGGAACCCCTCCGTTTATCGCACGTGGCGAGGGCCCGTTTCTTTTCGATATCGATGGGAACAAGTATATCGACTACATCGGATCGTGGGGACCGCACATTCTGGGACATCGACATCCCGCAATCATTAAAGCGATTCAAGCAGCACTGGAAACCGGCACCAGCTTTGGAGCTCCAACAGTTGCGGAATCCGACCTGGCAGAGCTGGTCATTTCATTGGTGCCATCGATCGAAAAAGTACGCATGGTGAATTCCGGCACTGAAGCCACCATGTCGGCCATTCGCCTGGCCCGCGGCTTTACCGGGCGAGACACCGTGATAAAGTTTGCTGGCTGCTATCACGGTCACGTCGATAGCCTGCTGGTTCAAGCCGGAAGCGGAGCACTCACGCTGGGAACACCGTCCAGCCCTGGCGTTCCCGCAGGCTGCACCTCTGACACATTGGTTCTGCCCTATAACAACGTCCCCGCAGTGACAGAAGCTTTCGAAAAGAACGGCGACAAGCTGGCAGCCATTATTCTGGAACCAGTATGCGGCAACATGGGCTGCGTGATTCCTTCCGACGCTTTCCTGCAGGCACTACGACAACTATGCACCGCGCACGGCTGCGTGCTGATTTTCGACGAAGTTATGACAGGCTTTCGTGTCGGAATGAACTGCGCTCAGGAACGACTTGGAATTACCCCCGACCTAACGACGTTGGGCAAGATTCTTGGAGGAGGCATGCCGGTCGGAGCATACGGAGGCCGCGCGGACATTATGGATGCAGTGTCACCCGTCGGTGCGGTTTACCAGGCAGGAACGCTGTCCGGCAACCCAGTTGCGATGGCCAGTGGCCTGGCAACGCTGCAACAACTAAAAGCAGACAACCCCTATCCGCAGCTTGAAGAGCGAGCCAATCAACTGGCCGATGGCTTACTTGACGCAGCGGCTCAGGCGGCAATTCCCGTACAAATCAACCGCGTGGGAAGTATGCTGACAATGTTCTTCAATGAACAACCAGTTACTGACTTCATGACGGCAACAGCGTCTGACACAGAGAAGTTCTCGAAATGGTTCCACGGCATGCTGGATCGAGGAATCTATCTACCGTGCAGTCAATATGAAGCTCTGTTCGTTTCCGCAACGCATACGACGGAATTGATCGATGAGACGATTCAGGCTGCACGAGAAGTGCTGGCCACAATCTAAGCCCCGCAGATCTCAACAACTGTGGCGAAACAAAAGTACAGAATTGGTTAACCGATTGCAGACCGGCAAACTGGAACAACTACGCGACAGCCTGAATGACGAGTTTGGCAACTTTCGCGTTTTCAATGGCAGAGAACCAAAACGCGTTTTTTGCAGACGGATCCGGGCAACAGCCTGTGCGGATCATGTGGTCTTTAGCGATAAATCCGATCGTGAGTCACGTATCAATCAGTGGACCTGCAGTGTTGCAAGAACGCAACGCAACTTAACCACCGGAAATCGTGGAATCGATGTGTAATCGGCTGTTACATATCCACTATTTCCAGCGTTCACTTCATGCAATGCAACCTATGCTGATCGTGGTAAGTAAGCACATAACTTCCGAGCACGCATGCTCACCCTCACGATCTGCACAGAATCATGAGTTCTAATCTACTAATGGAAGAAGGCCCGAAGACTCGGCCCCTTCGCGAAGACAATCTTTCTGATATCGTCCGAGCCTACTCGACACCACTTCCCAAAACGGAATGGTTGACGCGGCTGCAGCTGGTTGTGCCACGGCAAAAGCTGACATGCCTGCCATTGTCAACGCGAGTTGCCAAGCGGACGTTTGATAATGTCGGCGCGCTGACGCTGCTGATTCTTTGCAGCCCAATCATGCTGATCACAGCAATTCTTGTGAAGGTCACGTCACCAGGAACGATCATCTATCGTCAAACCAGAGTAGGCCTGAACTTACGTAAAAAATCGAAACCTGATCGACGTCAAAAAACGGATTCCGTGCCCTCAGGAATTGCCGACCGGCGCGGAACAGAACAGGACCGTCGAGAGAAGTTCAACTATGGCCAGCCGTTTACGATCTACAAATTTCGTACGATGAGAAACGACGCGGAAAAGGGCGGGGCACAGTTTGCTCAAAAGTCTGATCCGCGAGTTACGCCAATCGGAAAGTTTCTTCGAAGAACTCGAATCGACGAACTTCCGCAATTGTGGAACATCCTGCGAGGCGACATGGCACTGGTTGGCCCTCGTCCGGAACGTCCGGATTTCATGGAAAAGTTCTCCAGAGAAATCCCTAACTATCTCGATCGACTCGGCCTGCGGCCCGGACTTACCGGGATCGCTCAGGTAGTCAATGGATACGACAACGACCTTGATGGCTTCCGAAGAAAAGTTGCTTACGACTTACTGTACCTGGAAAACTGTTGCCTGTTGAACGATCTGAAAATCGTGGCCAGAACGGCTCGAGTTGTTGTCACTGGCGAAGGTGCCCTTTAAGGCACGCTAAGCTTCCAGGGCAAACCCCTCTCAAAAAACGCTGACGCGCAGCAAGAAGCCTCGACCGCAATTCGCGGACGAGGCTTCAAGTGTATAGGGCTGCATACAGCTGTCTGAATCAGGTGATTCAGTATTCCATTATGGGCTGGCTGGAATAGCCGCCGCTTTCAGGTCTTTAAGTTTGTTGTTGTTGTCAATTCCAACAACAAGTGCTCCAACAGCCGCACCAACGGTGGCCAGAGTAATCACGTCAAGCATTCCGAAGCCACTGGTGCCAACTCCAGGTGGGCAGGCATCGTTGCAATAGGGATCCTGGCCGCGAACAATCGTCTCGTCCGCTTGCACAAGAATTCCCTGAGTTGCACTTTGAGGAGCCGAACCGGCTGACCAAAGTCTGACAGGGCTGCTGAACGAACCAATAACAACTTCGTGAGCACCGCCACGAACATTGCCAATTGCAAACTGGCCGGATGTATTGCTCTTCGCTGCAGCAATAGCAGTACCCTGATACCGAAGCTGAACGACTGCATCCGCAACCGTCTTTCCTTCAGGTGAGTACACCTGTCCGTAAAGAGTTCCGTCTTTCGACAACTCCACATCTTTAATGATACCGTTTCCGCCGGCCAACACCGGATTCGACAACATCACCCCAAAGCAGACCGCTATGCTTGCGACTTTGGTCAAAAGTGTGTGCGTTCGCATCGTCGTATTTCCTTTTGCTTATTAAATAGCAGCAACCCAAAACCGGCCACTGAAATGCAGACTCATACCCTGATATGGTGTTTCGTCATCAACGGCATGACAGCTACAACCATAACACGAGAACTTTCCGATTTTTCCGGAATAATCCGCAAAGCACGCCTAGTTTAACTGGCCCCGCTTACGACCGACGCAAACTTCGGCAAAACCGGCAATTGCGGTTTCGGAACCGTCACAGATTGGCAGGTTCTTGTGGACGATGTTGACGATATCCGATCGGTTTCACGTGGTCATGACGACAGAATCGTCGGCCGTTGCCGAACTGACGTTCGACTTCACCATGGCTTCGAACTCGTAGAGTGCGCCCGACTATTGGACTGCAGTCAAAAACAGCAGCACCAAAATCATCCAGTCCCTTCGCAGTCGCCACAATCGCAGCACTTGTCCCCTTGCTTCAGCCAGCACAGCCTCGGTGGAAAAGTGTTAACTGAGCTTCGAAGTCTTGTTCGGTACGTGGCCAGTACCAGTATTCGTTGACTTAGGCTGGGGCACGGCAGTGGTCGCCACCCGCCTTGAACTCAACCAGTCCTGAATCTCAACCAGCCCCACAAACTCCGTGTTGAGGATCTACATTTCGCGTGAAATCCTTAGCTGCCAAGGGTGAAACAAGCCAAAGTCTTAAGCCAGGGATGTAAAACCGGGTGAGTCTCAAAGGCGGCAGCGAATTTTCCGCATCATCGGGCCTGGTCGACCGTGTCGCTTCATCCCCGTTCCGTCCTGCATTCAGGCAACTGGTACCACAACACGGCCACGCAACTTTCATTGGCCGTTCCTGTTTCCCAATTCTGCCGGCAGAGTTCCCCTGATGACTCACCGCAAACTGAAGTTGCCAACAATTTAAGCAATCTGCACATCCAGTAGCCACATCGTGGCTATCGAGATCTGCACACTCAATTGCTGCAAAACATTTAAATTCAGTTCGCAGCAGCCAGACAAAACGGCCAAGAGGTATAGAACAAGGTAGCGGCATGCAATCTAAGTGTTGTTTCGACACAAAACCTGAATCCCCACTCCATTGAATAAACACCCCTTACACGCCCAACATTAATAGACGGGATGATTTTGGAAAACGGCTACGGCCAACCATCGCCTGACTGGTACAGGGTTTGCTTGCCAGCAATAACAGCAACGGTACAAGGAAAAGCAGTGGATACTGCAGCAACTTATGCCGAACCGAGCAACAGGGGTGCTTTGTTTAAAGGCAAACACAGGGTCGAACCTTTCAACGTAGGCCGATTCAGTTCACCGCAGTGAATTGAATTTTCCAGTTGAACATTCGCTTACATTTCATGAGCATCAAATCCTCAGCAGCTTTCGCTGGGGACATCGTCTTTATCCTCGAAAGGTAGTTTCAAATGAAGAAGTCTTTAGGGACATCGTCAACTGTAGCGCCAAAGAATCGCAAGGGTTTCACCCTGATCGAGCTCTTGGTGGTGATTGCGATCATCGCAATCCTGATCGCTTTGCTGTTGCCAGCGGTGCAGCAGGCTCGTGAAGCAGCACGAAGAACTCAGTGCAAGAACAACTTGAAGCAGTTGGGCCTGGCAGCTCATAACTTCCATGACGTCTACAACAGGTTTCCTGCAGGTAACTTCGCCGCACCAATCGACGTAACATTCGGCGGATCCGGTCCGAAGAATCTGACATTTTACGATCACCAGTTGTACGGTACTTTGCCACAACTGCTTCCGCAGATTGAACAGGCCAACCTGTACAACAATCTGGAAATCTGGAAGGGTGTTGATCACCGAGACGACAACACAACGACAGCAGACGATTACATCGTTGAGGGCGCGTTTTTTAGTGACGGCCCAACATGGGCAGCAGCTCAAGCCAAGATTCCCGCATTCCTGTGTCCTTCTGACCCTCAAAAGTCAGTAGCCCGAACTCTGGCGACGATGCATTATTGGCAGACTCCTACAGGTGGGTCAATTACATACTCTTACTGGGCTACGGACTACGGTTTGGGAACAACCAACTACACTGGTGTAGCCGGTCATTTCGGTCCGATCACTCGGCATGCCAGCTGGGCCGCTCTGAAGGGCATCTTCGGGCAGCGAACGAAGACTCGTTTTCGTGACGTCACCGATGGCACAAGCAACACATTTCTGTTTGGCGAGTTGACGGGGGACGTCACTGCACCAATCGGTACTGCTGCTGCAGGCTCAAGCGACTTGAACCTGCACTGGGTCAACACTCCGGCCATGGTGACTGCCTGGGGACTGGGCAAGGGGACAAATCCTTATCGATTCAGCAGTTACCATACTGGTATTGTTCAATTCACAATGGCTGATGGATCTGTACGCGGAGTCTCAACAAACATTGATTCGAACACCTACAGATACTTGGCAGGTATGGGTGACGGCAACGTCATCGGTGAATTCTAATCAGAGTTCGCTCCAGAGCCTGAACGAAAGTCCTGAGCACTCAGCTGCGAATTTGCGGCTGGGTGCCATCTTATTTTTAACAGACTGATTTCCTGCTCTTTCTATTTTATCAAAAAATCTAAACCTTAATAAGGGTCACGAACGTGAAGTTTATTTTGCCACTTTTCGCCGCTTTAGTTCTAGCCGGATGCGGTGGACAAGGTGAAGTTGAAATTCCAGAAAACCCAACTCCAGCACCACCGCCAGGAAGCATGACGACCGCTGACGAAGCAGGTGAAGGCGGTACTGACACGCTTAGCGTAAGTCCTTAGCCTCTGTACACTTGCCATTTTTCGCAATTGCAGAAATCTGGCAAATCCAGCAGATGCAAGGAAGAATTGAGTAATTCTGCCTGTCTCGATTGAGGCAGGTTTTTTTTTGCGCTAATGTTAATACCATGCGATGAATGAATCAGCATTCGGGCCTGCAGTTGCTTGCGGATCGGTCAATGAGGATCCAGAAACAACCGCTTCACTGATCGCTATTCATTGTTCCATTTGGCTCGTACCATCGTCTAAGCCAATTGACTTCGATATAAGAAAGACCGCATGTCCAACTCCTCAAACATCGAGAGCATCCTTTCTGAAACTCGCTCGTTTCCACCGCCAGCGACATTCACGGCTCAGGCCAACATCGGCAGCGAAGAACAGTACGAACAGCTTTGGCATATGGCCAAAGACGACCCGTCTAAGTTCTGGGGCGAAATGGCCGAAAACCTGACCTGGTTCCAACGCTGGGACACCGTGATGGACGGCGATATGCCGAACACCAAATGGTTCACCGGCGGAAAACTTAACGTCAGCTACAACTGCATCGATCGACACCTCGAAACCGAACGCCGCAACAAAGCGGCCATCATCTGGGAAGGCGAACCAGGCGACACGCGAGTGCTCCGCTACCAGGATCTACATCGCGAAGTTTGCAAATTTGCAAACGTCCTGAAGAGCCTGGGAATCGAAACCGGCGACCGAGTCACCCTGTACATGCCGATGATCCCGGAACTCACAATCGCGATGTTGGCGTGTGCTCGTATCGGTGCTGTGCATTCAATCATCTTCGGCGGCTTTAGTGCAGATGCTGTCGCAGATCGAAACAACGACGCTCAGGCAAAGCTGGTGATTACCGCCGATGGCGGCTGGCGTCGAGGTAAGGAAATCCCGCTGAAAATCGCGGTTGATGCCAGCCTGGAAAAATCACCGTCTGTGGAAAAGGTCGTCGTCGTGCGACGAACCGGCGGCGACGTAGACATGGTTCCTGACCGCGACCTGTGGTGGCACGACCTGATGGCCGACGCTTCTGCCGAATGCGACGCCGTTGAACTCGACAGCGAACATCCATTGTTCATCCTGTACACTTCCGGCAGCACGGGTAAACCCAAGGGCGTTCTGCACACTTCGGCTGGCTATCTGCTGGGCACGATGATGACTTCCCAATGGGTATTCGACCTCAAGGAGGAAGACACATACTGGTGCACGGCAGACATTGGCTGGATCACCGGTCATAGCTATATCTGCTACGGACCGCTGGCCAACGGTGCCAGTATTGTCATGTACGAAGGTGCCCCCAACTGGCCGGATGAAGGTCGATTCTGGGAACTGATTGAAAAATACCAGGTCAGCATTTTCTATACGGCTCCCACAGCCATTCGAGCATTCATCAAATGGGGCAACGAATGGCCCGAAAAGCACGATTTGTCCAGCCTGCGATTGCTGGGCACGGTAGGCGAGCCCATCAATCCCGAAGCATGGATGTGGTATCACGAAGTTATCGGCCAGGAACGTTGCCCAATCGTTGACACCTGGTGGCAAACCGAAACCGGCGGAATCATGATCAGCCCGCTGCCGGGAGTCACTGCCACCAAGCCTGGCAGTTGCTCACGGCCTCTACCGGGCGTTGTTCCGGACATTGTTACCGAAAAGGGCGAGAGCCTCGAAGCAAACCAGGGCGGCCTGCTGGTAATGAGACAACCGTGGCCTCATATGTTACGTACCCTTTATGGGGATCATGACCGGTTTCTGGAAACCTATTTTTCAACCATCGAAGGCTGCTATTTTGCAGGAGATGGTGCTCGCCGTGATGCTGATGGCTATATCTGGGTGATGGGGCGAGTTGACGATGTGATCAACGTTTCAGGACATCGCCTCAGCACAATGGAAGTGGAAAGCGCCTTGGTTGCTCACGAACGAGTTGCCGAAGCGGCTGTTGTCGGGTTTCCTCATGAAATCAAGGGCGAGGGTATCTGCTGCTTTGTCACATTAAAGCACGACGACGGCACGGAAGACCTGAAGGCAGAACTAATTCGGCACGTGCGGCACCAAATTGGAGCACTGGCAACTCCTGACCAGATTCGATTTGCCGCGTCACTTCCGAAAACTCGCAGTGGAAAAATCATGCGAAGGCTGCTTCGAGACATTGCAGCTGGCCGTGAATCGACTCAGGATACTTCCACTCTGGAAGACTTCAACATTCTGGCAAAACTGCGAAACGACGAAGAATAGGAAGACTCAGTCCTTCAATGGAAGAACTGAAGGACTCACTTGATTGTCTGGCAGCGGAAAACCTAACGTTTTCCGCTGCTGAGACTTACAGCGTACAGCTCAACAACAGAAATTTGCATTGAGAACACGGATTGTCGCGGCTGGATGGTTCTGTTATGAATTGTCCTGTCGCGATTCCTCTCTCCCCGCTTTTTCGCGGGTTTTCGGCGGCAGGTGATCTCACATAGAACGCTTCGGAAGGAATTCGAAGCGTGTTTGCCAGGGAGTTGGCAATGGCCCAAACTGCAAAACACAAACTACGCGTCTTATTCGTCGATGATGACGAATCAATTTCCAGCCTGCTTGCGTCGGAACTGCCAAGGATGGGCCACAAGGCCACCGTTTGCCGGTCTCCGGGAGAAGCAGCAGACGCAATCAGCAAACACACCTTCGATGCTGCCATCGTAGATCTGCGCATGCCTGGAGGCAGCGGCTGGGACGTTATCGACCAGCTACGCGAAAACTCACCAGAGACAGATTACGTCATCAGCACCGGCCACGGCAGCATGGACGATGCGATTCGTGCGATTCGGATGGGAGCGTACGACTTCCTTCCCAAGCCGGTCTCGCTGTTCGAAATTTCAGCCGTTCTGCAGCGCATTGGCGAAAAGAAGGCTCTGGAAAACAAGAACATTGCACTGGAATGTCGCCTGCAACAGGTCGAAGGCCGATCTGACTTGATCGGCGAGTCGCCATCTATGAATCGCGTAAAGACGCTGATTGACAAAATTGCGCCCACGGATTCAGCCGTGCTGATTCTGGGAGAAACGGGTACCGGCAAGGAAATGGTCGCTCGTCGTGTTCACGAACAAAGTGGTCGAGCGAAGGCTCCATTTGTCGCAGTGAATTGTGGCGCAATTCCGGAAAACCTGGTCGAAAGCGAATTCTTCGGGCACCGAAAAGGCGCATTTACCGGAGCTGACACGGCTCGCACCGGACTTTTCGAAGTCGCCAACGGTGGCACTCTGTTTCTGGATGAGCTGGGAGAACTTGATAAGTCAATGCAGGTCAAACTGTTGCGATTTCTGGAGTCCGGCGAAGTTCGCAGAGTCGGCGAAAACGAACCATTTAAGGTCGATGTCCGCATTGTCTGTGCCACAAACCGCGACCTTCAGGAAATGGTTAACGATGGCACGTTCCGCGAGGACCTTGTCTTCCGTGTGAATACGTTCGAAATCCACCTGCCGCCATTGCGTGAACGCAGAGACGACATTCCAGAACTTGCATGGCACCTGATTGCTCGCCATCTTAAGCGTGAGTCCGTTCCGAAATCCATTCTGGCTCCGGAAACGATTGAAATCCTGAAAGCACAGGAATGGACGGGCAACGTCCGTCAACTTGCCAACGTCATGGAACACTCGGCAATCCTTTCCGACGGAATCTGCATTCGCCCGGAAGATCTGCCGCAAAACATGATCCGCGGTGCGCAGCACTCGACACCAACAACTTCAGACGCACCAGCTGGGTTCGAATTGAGTCTGGAACCGAAAACACTTCGCGAAATGGAAGACCAGATGATTCTTCATGTTCTGAAGAAGCACGATGGCGACAAACCCAGCACCGCCAAAGAACTCGGGATTGCTCTGAAAACGCTTTACAATCGACTCAGCCAGCTGGAAGAACGCAAAGAAGCCGGCTAAACACCACGCCGTTAATTTGCCACGCAATTACAGCATTCTCGCGACACTGTATCTACGAAATCGCAGGTTCCGGTACCAAAGACAGATTTCAGTTTTTGCAGACTGCAACCTCACCAACCGAGAAGGCTTGCGTTTCCGTGTTGGAGTGAAAAACTGACAGCCCGAACCTGGTCGACTTGATAAATTCTCAAGGCACCGCAGCAATTCGCATGCTGGCAACGACTGCGAATCTGGCATCTGGATTTTTCTGGCAGACCAGAATCGGATAGGCCGGCTTCAGCTGGCCAAAGCATTGGGACCAGTGGCGTTAAGTCCGGCAAGAGTGCCTTCAAACCTGCGAACAATGCCTACAACGGTGCCAAGTATCTGGCGAGTATTCGTGGGATAAGCGCCCGGAATGGCGGATGTCGGTTGCTTACCGTCACCCTGAATTCGACACAAAGTTACGTTGTGCCGATCATCCAAAGCGGCCACAAGATCACCGATCTCAGAACTTCCGCCTCGACTGATGATCACAAAATCTCCGTCAGTGATTCCCAGTGAGACAAATGCTGTCCCCTTGATCTTCAAACAGGCTTTGTCTTCGCCAGCAAAAATCGGCTCGAATTCGATTTGCTCGTCAGACGAAATTGCAGCCTGAATCGGGCTTCCAGAAACTGCGGTGCCAACCAATGGCAACGATAGTCGCTTCTGTCCTGCGTCGGCCAGACAAATTGCCCTGGACATGTTGGACTCACGACGAATCAGCCCTTTTCGCTCCAACGCCTTAAGATGGCACATTACACCGTTGGGCGACTTAATGGCAAAAGCATCGCCGATTTCGCGAACGGTGGGGCCAAAACCTCGGTTCTGAATTTTGTCTTTCAGAAACTCAAAGATTTCCTGCTGACGCTTTGTCAACGCCTTGCGTTTGTCTGTTACAGCCATTGGATGCCCTGTTATTCTGGTCAAACCGAAACATCAAACGAATAACTGGCAATGAACAATGATTAAAACAGGGTGAACGACTTGCCAGACGAAATTTTGATGCCAGCCTGAGTTCTGGTTGCTTGAATTCCCATTTTCTTTTTCAATCGATATACCAAGGCCCAAAAAACCGGGGCTTGGCAAGCAAACTGAAGAAAGATCGGCCAGGAACTATAGTGAACTAATGTACACGCAATATGAGCAGATTACAATCAGTAAACCACCTACATCGCCAAACACTGTGGTGGAAAGAAAAGTACACCACATTTGTTCATCGCCAGACGCGGGGTTGACCCGCCATCCATTGCAAAGAATTATCACAAAACCCAAAACTGTTTGATTTTGAACGGCTGCGGGCTGTGAACCCAGCCACGGCACTGAAATCGTTGTTCCAGCAATTTGTGTTCAAATTTTCGAAGCAGGTGACGCAGCGGCTCGGCAGGAAACTAAAGGCGCCGTTCGACTTACGGCGATCCGCCACATTTTCCAGCGTGCAACCTCTTGGCTGAAGCACTGGCTAAGCGCCCGCCTGCTGATTGATGGCTTTTAGACTCACGTGCAGCCAGGCTACACTGACAGGCATAGGCACCAGTTTAGGTAAAACAGTCGATTCACCCGGATTTCAACGCCAAGCTGCGATCCACGAGGTTGGCCCTGATTTGTTTGCGGCTGAGATTCCAAACCGACAAAAATCAGGACTGACTCCTGAAACCAAACCTGCCACAACAAAACATTTCCCCGACACATCCTCAACCAGAAGCTCAGACGTTCAGCAATGAATCAACACTCCCCCAAGCCGCACGTGTTAGCGATCCACGCCCACCCGGATGACATCGAATTCCAATGCGCCGGCACACTTCTGAGACTACACGAACTCGGATGCCGTATTTCCGTAGCAACAATGACGCCCGGTGACTGTGGCAGCGCTGAATTTTCGTCAGAAAAGATCGCTCAAGTACGTCGTGAAGAAGCCGTTGCGGCCGCGGCAATTATGGGGGCCGAATACACGTGTCTGGAGTTCCGAGACCTGTCAATCGTTTTCGACAATGACAGCCGACGGCGAACGACGGAATTTTTGCGAGTCACAAGTCCTGACATCATTCTTACCGCACCGCCAGTGGACTACATGCACGATCACGAAATCACAAGCATGCTTGTGCGAGATGCCTGCTTCAATGCATCGGTGCCAAACTATCGGACTCAGCAATGGGACCCGGCAGCTCCTTCGAAAAAAATTCCTCACCTGTACTACGTTGATGCGGTGGAGGGAATGGATCATTTTGGCGTGCGTCATCCTGTCCAGTTTACGGTCGATGTTTCAGAGCAATTCGAACAGAAGATCGCCGCACTTGCCTGCCATGCCAGCCAAAGAAACTGGCTAAAACAGCAACACGGCGTCGATGAATATCTGGACGCCTGCAGAAGGTGGAGCTCTGAACGCGGACGAGACATTGGCGTGGCACACGGCGAAGGATTTCGACAGTACAAGGGACACCCTCACCCGTCGAACAACCTGCTGCTGGAACTTCTGGAAGGCCGCCCCGGTTCGTGAGCCTCAAAAGCCGCTGATGGACCGACCGTAATTTCGTAGCAAAGAGCACCGTCGCCAGACATGCAGAAGTCCAGAGACCGACGGAATGTGCCCCCGCTGCTGGCAACGCTGCTGGCAACGCACACAACGTTTTCCGCAACATTCTGAGCCGCACTGGATAAAATTGGGTTGTAAACTCGCAAAAAACGGCTTCCAGAGTTTGAAAAAACGAGGGGAACACCCGAACCCGGTTCGACGAAGCTCAAACGGGAAGCTATTCTCTGAGCTGTTGAACGAACTCCGAAATTTCTCGAATCGTAACCTCAAGCCGTAAATTGTGACTGCCATGACTGAACAAACCGTTCCTTCCGAGAAACCTCTGTTCACCGCTGTGGAAATTGAGCAGTTTGAAGCCGATGACATTGTGGCTGGTTCAGCAATCGGCAAGATGCTGTCCATGCTGTTTCTGTACACCGTTTTGGCAATGACATTCGTTGCCTGGTGGACATTCAGCACAGTCGCCGAAAGCCACAACGCAGAAGCTACGCACACTGAATCAGCAGGCCACTGAGTCAGCAACGGTGAATGGGCAGCAACACCATCGAATGCTGCTGAACTTTCCTGGCGGTAAGCCAACGCTGCCAGCTTTTCACTTGCATTTGCGAGTAGACAGCGATTTAAACCTGAAACAGAGATCTGGACGGTACGTTTCCGAGTTGATCGAAAACGCTCGCTGATGGTCAGGAAACAACCCAAATTGCGGGTTGGCAGTAGTGGATCTTGTTAAAGATCCTGAAGCAACAAGGATCTTTAACAAGATCCACTACTCGCCCGGGACATCTGAAAACAAGGTTGGAAATGGTAGCTGGACTCGCCAGAGTTCAGTCAAACATTTGGGGCCCAAAGTCTGGCGACTCCGGCTGACCCGCAATGTAACTGCCCCAGACCATGAGCCGAAAAAACACAGACGACAGCCGCTGTCTGAAAGCAGTATCAGCCACGCCTCCAGCGTTTTATGCTGTGATGGCCTAGCGCCGGTAACGAAGAACTCAGTTGCACGCAAATGCTTACAGCAGGATGCAGCTGAAACACATTCGAGTGATCTGCACACTTAACCGAATTTTATTCTTGGAAACCTACTTAACATCCTGCGACGCTGAGACGTTGGCCTCTTCCAGTCGCGTGCGAGCGTGATCGGCCCATGGTCCGCGAGAATCGTGTTCCAGATATCTGCGCCAATACGCTTCGGCGTCAACTGTTCGTTTCATCTGATCCAGCAATTGAGCATAGTGGAGCAGGGCATCAGGATTCGAATCGTGGATAGAAATTGCGGTCAGCAAAGCTTCCTCAGCAGGAACAAGGTGGCCACGTTCCGCTTGCAAACATCCCAGTTGCGTCCAGGCTTCGATGAAGTCAGGAGCAAACTCAATCGCACAATGATAGCGTTCAATGGCAGCGTCAGCCTTACCGGCTCGATATAAAGCGTCTGCCAGATGAAAATGCACGTCAGCGGGATCTGGAGACATGGCAATCGGATCGGCTGCTGGAAACTCGCCAGGCGACCGCAGCAAATTGTCTGTCGCCAGCAGAGACAGGCAATTCCTGAATGCATTTACGGCCGAATCAAACGCAGATTCTTCTGAAAGGCGGCAACCTTCCTGAAACCAATCCTCTGCGGACCAATCGTTCATATCGCGATCGTCAAGCCGCATTCTGGCTTCCGCCAACGAAAACGAAATCGGCATATCATCGTCGCCATCGTCGTTCGGCAACTCCGGGACGCTGGCTAATGGGTGAGCAATCTGTTGTTCTGTTTCGCTGGGTTCCTGGCAGTGCAGCCCGATCGATGGAGTCGAATCGAAATCCAACAGGCGTTGCCCGGTTCTGGGATTCAGCATTCCATGAGCATCCCGCAGAACCACTTTTTCGTCCTGAACCAGAAGGTTAAGCTGAGCCAAAGATCGATCGGTCCCCACAAGCGTGGAACTCAATTCCGCCAGACTTTTCTCCAGCACCTCGGCCCGCACGCCTTCGTCCAGAAGTTTCGCCAAACGCTGAGCACTCGCAACTTCGCGGTAATCAAAGTACGGCAAGCGACAGACTTTGCGAACGGGACGAATTAAGCCAATTCTGGCCCAACGGCGAATCATCCCAACGGGCACATCCAAAAGACGGCTTAACATGGCCGGAGTGTACGAACGCTGAATTTCATCGCGCCGCTCATTAAGCCCGATCAGATGCAGCCAATCAGATTCGGGGACGATGCGAATTTCTGCGCCTTCCCCAATCAGTTCGGTGGCGTGAATCAGCTTTTGAGATGTCTCGCCGTCTTCTTCCAGCGGCCAGCCTTCTTCACCAATCACCAGCATCGTCACGGCACGCGAAACCGACTGTACCGCACGCCCGCCGTAGGTTTCCACCAATTCAGACGCTTCACGGTGAACCATTGACGCCAGCGTGCCGGTGAAGGCCACACATTCGTTGGCCAGAGGTGGCGAACTTACAAGATTCACGTTCGTCAAATCAGGGAAATCTTTTGCTTCGGGCATACTCGCCAATTTGTTCTCTTCGCTGCCGTCAAACGTTGTCATGGTTAAGAAAACCCCGACACCCCGGATAGGACACGATTCGTCCTGCAAAATAACTGTTTCAGTGCCGCGTTTTCCTGCGAATTCGACACCGTTTTGTTACGAACATACCGTTGAAAATTACTAAACGGTAGCATTCAGGCCTTCTACTGTTATAAGACGCCGGATTCGCAGGAATCCCTCATATATGTTGCGTGAACGGCGTGAACCGAAGACGATTGCCCCGCCCGAACGTTAAACTTTGCGAAACCGGCAAGTACATCGAATCCACGTTGTGCCGACAAGTTCTGGCACTCACTATTTACCCAAATCACCTGATCAACAACGAATCCAATGTCAGCACTCCAATCAAAAGACTCCGCTATTTGGGACGCCCTGTGTGACGAACGAGTTCGCCAAACAGAAGGTCTGGAACTTATCGCTTCAGAAAACTACACCAGCGCTGCCATTATGGAAGCAGCCGGTACTGTGTTGACCAACAAATACGCAGAAGGTTATCCCGGCAAGCGTTATTACGGTGGATGCGAACACGTCGATACAATTGAAGACATCGCTCGCAATCGAGCTTGTGAATTGTTCGGTGCAGAACACGCCAATGTCCAGCCACACGCGGGCTCTCAAGCCAATATGGCTGTGTACCTGACAGTCATGAAACCAGGCGACACAGTTCTGGCGATGGACCTTGCTCACGGCGGACACCTGACACACGGCATGCGTCTGAACTTCAGCGGCATGCTGTACAACACGGTACACTATGGAGTTCGAGAAAGCGACAACAGAATCGACTTCGATCAGGTTGCCGCGCTGGCCAAAGAACACAAGCCCAAAATGATCATCGCTGGTGCCAGCGCTTATCCACGCGAAATCGACCACGCCAAATTTGCAGACATCGCTAAAGAAAACGGTGCGGTTCTGATGGTCGATATGGCTCACTATGCCGGACTTGTCGCAGGCGGTATCCACAACAGCCCCGTTCCAGTCGCCGACTTCGTAACCACCACAACTCACAAGACACTGCGTGGCCCTCGATCCGGTCTGATCATGTGCCGCAAAGAACACGCAAAAGATATCGACCGCAGTGTCTTCCCAGGCATGCAGGGTGGCCCTTTGATGCACATCGTCGCCGCCAAGGCGGTCTGCTTTGGCGAAGCATTGAAGCCCGATTTCAAGGTCTACGCTCAGCAGGTCGTTGACAACGCGAAAACGCTGTCAGAAGTTCTGTTGGCCGGTGGATTGCGATTAGCTTCCGGAGGCACAGACAATCATCTGATGCTGTGCGACGTCACCGCCATTGACCTGTCGGGAAGCGTTGCTGAAATAGCGTTGGACAAAGCCGGAATCACCGTCAACAAAAACATGATTCCATTCGACAAACGCAAGCCAATGGACCCCAGCGGTATCCGCATCGGAACTGCAGCATTGACAACTCGCGGTATGAAGACCGACGAAATGAAAAAAGTTGGCGGCTGGATTCTGGACGTGCTGAAGCACACGGACAGCGATTCGGAACTGACTCGAATTCGCCACGAAATTGCCGAGTTCGCGAAGAACTATCCCGTGCCAGGCATTGAGTAAGAATTGCTGGCGGTGAGACAAGTTACGCCAAAACTTTGGATCGGAAACACGATGGACGCTCGCAATCGTGCGAGCGTTCTGGCGTTTAGTATCGAAGCAGTTGTTGACCTGGCCATTGAAGAACTGCCGAGCCCAATCTCGCGTGAACTTCTCTACTTCCGAATTCCGTTGATCGATGGCTGCGGAAACTCTCAGGCCCACCTGAAACTGGCGATCGATACAATTCGGCACCTCATTGCCTCGGAAACTCCAACTTTGATTGCCTGCAGCGCCGGGCTAAGTCGTAGTCCTTTGCTAACCGCCGCGGCCATCGCCGGAATTCGCCATTGTTCGCTGAATGAGGCTTTGAAAGCCGCCGTCGCCGATGCTCCCAGCGACGTGTCCACCGCGTTATTGATGGAGATTCGTCGGCTGATCGACGAACCTGCTTAAAGCCCGCGTGTCTTAAGATTTCCAATATCGAAGCCCCGTAGAATCGGCCTTTCCGCCATCTGCTCGCCAGAATGCGCGTCCTGCCAGCTAAAATCCGGAGGGCATTACAAACAGGAAACCGGCACCATGACCAATTCAAGCTTCAACAGCGTCGCCTTCATTCTGTCACCTGGAACGCAAGTCGTTATTCTGGTAGACATCCAGGACAGTGCATCAGGCTGCACGTTGCCGAACGGTTCTGTTGGTGTCGTGACGGTTGCTCCAGAAAACCAAACAGGCTTCTATCGGGTTCGCTTTCAATCCGGAGTGGAAGCTTCTGTTCTGCATGCACAGATGGTGATGCTGGCTCGGTTTAAGAACGGCGAAATTGGTCATGCCAATTTCGCAGATCGTAGCCAACTGTTTCAACGAGTAATCTATCGCTGCGTGATTGGTTCTCGCGCATACGGTCTTGACGACGCAGCATCCGATGTTGATTACCGAGGCACCTATCTGCCAACTGCAGAACAACACTGGTCGCTGCATGGCGTGCCCGGACAGATCGAATGCGACGAAACTCAGGAAGCCTACTGGGAACTTCAAAAGTTCGTTGTACTTGCACTAAAAGCAAACCCAAACGCACTGGAGTGCCTTTACACGCCATTAGTGGAAGTCGCCACACCTCTGGCCAACGAACTGCTCGCCATGCGATCATGCTTTCTATCTCGCATGCTTTATCAAACATTCAACGGCTACGCGGCGTCGCAGTTTAAGAAGATGCAAGGCGACATTCGAAACCAGGGCACTGTCAAATGGAAGCATGTGATGCATCTGTTACGAGTACTGATTTCCGGCATTCATGCCTTGAAGCACGGCGAAGTTTCGGTGCAGGTGCTTGAACACAAAGACCGACTGCTGGCCATCAAACGTGGCGAAGTCCCCTGGGAACAAACGGAGCAGTGGAGAAATTCTTTGCATGCCGAGTTTGAAGATGCATTTCAGAAAACGTCGCTGCCAGAAAAACCTGACTACGAAGCCGCCAACACCTTTCTGGTGAAAGCTCGCCGCGCGGCAACTTTGGAATCGTTACCATGAACATTGATCCGCTGATCCTGAAGCAAGTTGATGAATATGATCACCCGCTGATATTTGCGTCACTAAGCGGTGCGCATCTGTATGGCTTTCCTTCGCCCGATTCGGACTTCGACATTCGCGGAACGCATGTGCTGCCTTTGTCGAATATCGTGGGGATGAACATTGGCCCGGAAACGATCGACCGAACAGACATCATTGGTGGGCTGGAAATCGACGTCGTGACCCATGACTTTGGAATGTTCTGTCACCTTCTGCTGAAGAAAAACGGAAACATCCTGGAGCAGATCTATTCGCCTCATGTTCTGCAGACATCTGCGGAACATGACGAATTGCGGACAATCGCAAAGTCATGCATCACTCGGCACCACGTCCATCACTACGCTGGCTTCGCAGATTCGCAATGGCGACAGATTTCCAAACAGCCTCAGGTCAAACCCAAGACACTGTTGTACCTGTATCGAGTTCTGTTGACTGGAATTCACATGATGAAAACCGGCCACGTTGAAGCAAACCTCTTGGTACTGAACGAAAACGCCAAACTGCCATACATCAACGAACTGGTGGAACAGAAAATTGCCGGCCCGGAAAAAGGAACAATTGAAGCAGCAAATATGGAGTTCCATGCCTCCGAATATGCTCGCCTTAGCAATGCACTGAAACAAGCTTCAGCAGACAGCCAACTTCCAGAACACCCAACCGGATCAGCTGCGATCAACGATTTGCTGGTGCGAGTACGCCTAACAAGGGCTTCGCCCAACGCCGTGAAGGGATTTTTGAGCGGGAAAACATTGAGATAAAGCGAAAGATCGCGGGCTGGAGTTTGGATGCGGTTAAGTCACGAAGTGACGGTAGGTGATAGCCACGGGCGCGAGCCCGTGGAACAGCATTCGACAGTCGTTTTCAGTCCTGAAGGGACGACAGGCAACAACGCGAAATGATACGCCTACCGTCCCCTTGGGACTTTCCGTCTGACTTTTTGCAAACCATGGGCTCGCGAGGCTGTCGATTTAGTCGGGAACAAGCCCCAGTCGGATTAGCCGCAGGGCGTTAGCCCCGATTTTTCAGCATGCTAAACCGGGGCTAACGCCCAATGTCACTCACTTTGTTATATCGGGAGTTGGAATTTGGGAATCGTCG
>ERZ887942.788-NODE-788-length-24307-cov-45.823478_pt1 | contig 24307 bp, 19 predicted proteins | sample MGYA00521099_ERZ887942 | MGnify/ENA primary metagenome ERZ887942 (study PRJEB32303, sample SAMEA104408605) | aquatic metagenome | biome: Brackish water; feature: Pelagic; material: water | place: Baltic Sea | collected 2014-06-07T06:48:00 | depth 16,251 m ...
GCGAACTCATAATTCGTTGGTTGGGGGTTCAAGTCCCTCTGGCCCTATTTAGACCGCTGGAACGGGGCGGAAGAGAGAGACACGCTGGAATTAACAGCGTGTTCGGAATGCATCAGACTGCTGATTCCTACATCTTCCGCTCCCGTCTGCATCAGACATGCATCAGTGACGAACTCGGAGCCTGCATCACTGCTTCCAGTGTGACCGTGAAATAGCGAGCTGCCGGGCACGATTGCTGAGTGAAGGCATCACGTTGTTCTTTCTGTCAATGATTCGCCGACGGTCGATCCGTGGGGCTGCAGCTGGTCGTTTCTCTTTGTTTCCGGCCCCGGAAATAATGTCAGCAGAGCCGGCAGAAACAGAAGGTCTGCCGGCAGAGCAGCCAAAAGCGTTATGCATGCTATCGCTGCAAAACTAACGTGAGTTGGAAGTTGGCTGGTCAGAACGGTTCCCAGGCCGGCCGTCATCACAACCGTCGTCAGCATCAGCGCGCTGCCAACTGTGATGAATGCATTCTGATTGGCGACGAATGCAGTGTGTCCGCACTGTCGTTCTTTTCTAAAGTGATGCAGGTAGTGAATCGTGTCATCCACTGCGATCCCAAGGCAGATGGCGAAAGAACATGTGCCGGCGATGTTCAATGTTCCTCCCGTTAGATATTGCACAGCTCCAGAAACCGCCAGAGGCATGACGTTGGGGATAATTGAAATTAATCCAATCTGCCATGAACGAAAACTGACCGCCAGCACGACGAAGATAATGACAGCAGCCATCGCCAGGCTTTGCATCATTTCGACGATCATCTGGCTGACGATTTTTCCTTCCAGAATCACGTCGCTTAGAATGGTTACTTCGAATCCAGGGTTTGATGATTCGATGTGGACCAGTTCGGATTTGAGTTGGTTGATCACAGGGTTTAAAGTTGCGAAACCCAGATCCTGCATCCGTGAAACAACAACGGTTGACTGGATGCTCGGACGATAGAACTGTTCTTTGAGAGAATCCGGTAGTCGATTGGCAAAGATCAGTTTTTGGTGACGATCGGCCGCCTTGATTACCGTCAGGGCGGTACGAATCGACATCGGTCGTCCCAGAAGCGACTGTGCCGAAATCAGGTCTTCACATTGGCGAACGACAGACCAAATTTCGCTTTGTGAAGCTTTGTCGGGCCAGCGGATCATGACTTTCAGGCTGCGAATCCCGCCGACATTTTCGTCGCAGTGATGCATCGCCTGCCACTCTTCCGATTGATGTGGAATACGATCGCTGACGCGTTCATCTGGAATCAATCGCGTGCAGGTGATCAGGCATCCCACGGTAATCAGCACGCCGCAGATCATCACCATTCGAGCATTTCGGGAAGAAAATCCGATCACTGCCACAAGACGATTCATCAATCGCGCCAATGGTTCCGGATGTTCTTCGATGTGCATTCGACGACCAGGCCACGAAACGGCCAGCAACGGACTAACCAGTACAACGGCCAGAAACGTGACAATGACGCCAATCGCCGACCCTCGACCGAATCCGGCGATCATGTCGGACTGCGAAAGCATTAGCGACCCGAAGCCGATTGCCGTGGTAAGTGAAGTCAACAGACAGGCGGGACCTGTCTGCGTGAGTGCACTGTGGGCTGCGTCAAAGACGCTGGCTCCGGCAACTCGCAATTGCTTGAGTCTCAACACATAGTGCACGCCATCGGTGAATCCGATCATGAGAATCATCACAGGAAGGATAATCTTTGCCAGTTCGTTTTCCGATTGCCCAATCAGCTTCAGCCAACCCAGGCTCCAGATCACACCGACGCCCGGACCGCTGCACGCGATAACAATGGCAATCGGTCGGCGGAAAATCAGCATCTGTAATACGCCCACAAGCAGATAGGCCAACAGTTGGATGCGGAGATGGTCACCAGCCAAAGCTCTGTCGTGGAGATCGTAGAGTGCGAGGGTTCCGGTGATTCGCACTCGAATGTCCGTGGCCTGCAGGCTTTGTTTGGCGACGGTTCGTATGTCGCTGACCACTTTTTTCTGGCGGACATCGATCAACATCAACACAGTTCGACCGTCCGGCGAAATCAGGTTTTCTGCAGCCAAAGGGTGTTTCAACAGAGCCTGTCGCGCGGCCGCCAGTTCCTGTTCTGAAGTTTCGTTGGTTACTTCAGGTAGTAGAAGCCGCCCGTTTCCACGCAGGTTGATTGCCGGGATATCTCCCATCCATGTTAAGTGTTGCACAGCGTCCATTTTGCGAAGTGCGGCAGCCGTTGTTTGCAGCGCGGAGATGCGATCTTTCTGAAAAAAGTTGTCGCTTTCCAGCACAAGCACAACTGGTATGTTGGACTTAAACTGACGTTCTGTGGCTCGCAGTTCTTCAATGACCTCCGCCGAAACCCACCCGGCTGGCAGTGGTTCGGCGATTCGATAGCCGACAAATCCACACAGTGGCGGGATACTGAGCACGATGACCAGCAGCCATCCCGCCGCGCGGTGCCTTAAGAAAATGTTTGTGAAGAAATTCATTTGTCACACGAACGTCGCACGTTTCTTCTGGTAATTACGTGTTAAGGACTGCGCCTGAAATGGGCCTAAAATCTGCTATGGTTTGCATTGGCCCGACGGTGGAAGCCATGCAGATTTGCCGAAACACAGACTCGCGCCGCTCACCTACTGCATCGCCTGGTTTGTGCTGACTGCCGCGGACGACTGTGAAGGCAAATGGCTTAGATCATCGGTGCAGCCAGCGTTCACCCCGACTCCGGGATTCCGGATGATTGTGATCACGGTGTCAGCAAATGCCGCGAAGAACGAAGGAAAAACTCGGTAGTTCTGTTCTGGAAAAGTCTCGGAGATTTCCGCCATTCGTTGTTTGAGCGATGAGTGCTTAAGTTTTGGATAGCGATGATGCACACCATGCACAGGCAGGTCGAAATTGAAGAACGACAGTCCCTTCGTGATGAAGTTTCGCCCAACAATTGTTCGAGTCCCATGCAATGGGTCAAAGCTGCTTGTGCCAACATGATCCATCATCTTGCGAAAGCCGTTTGCTATCGTCGCCAACAGCGGGGGCAAAGCGAAAATGATGTGTTCAGGTTTGAACAGAAACCAGCTCGTTTGATGAGCCCAGATGCATCCACCGATGATTCCCAGCCAGAATATGGCGATCGCCCAATACTCCAACTTCATTGTTCGACGAACCCGGGGAGCCACTGGAGAGTCTTTCGCGAAGCAGATTCGTCCCCAGATAATCGGCGTCGCTATGACTGCGAACAAGATATCAAACCACACAAAGATGCGGCGAAACCGCAACGAGGACTTGGGGTCGCCGTATGGCCACATCTCCCAGTCCAGAGGCGTATTCAGGTAGGCGTGGTGCCGCATATGAATTTCCCTGTACACAGTGTAAGGAATTCCCAGTAGCGTTCCGATGCTGCGCGCAATGATCTTTTCCAAAGTTGGATTTAGATTCAGATTCCCGTGGACGACTTCATGTGAAAACCCTCCAATGCAGAACCAGGCGTACGAAAGCAGAGGAATCCAGATCAGTGACGCAACGATGTTTGTCGGGCTGTAATTCGCCATCCACCAGATCTGTCCGGCACAGGCGATGATGGGAAATGCGACAAGTCGTGGAAGTAGTTTGAGTGACATTGCACTGATCGTTCGAGAAGACTGAATTGTTGGTGATTATTGTTGAACTTCAAAACTGCTAAGTCGCAAGCTCGCACTAATCCGGCTTGTGAACCAGTGAGGCAGTCGAAGGAGCGGAAAGTTTTGGCGGTAGGTTTCTGATCTCTGCGGTGGATAACTCAACATCACGTTCAACCGTTTGATTGGTGTTGGTTGCTGCCAGTTCTGTAAGACCGTCAGCCACAGTCTGCAGTAATTCGTGAGCATCGGCTGATGAAAACAGGCGAGTGTTTCGGTTTAGGTGCATAATCAATTCTCCTCCGTAAGTACCGAACGCCATTGTGATGTTGGTGTTTTCACGAGTCGGTGCGACACCGTCGATACGCTGGATGACGATGTTGCCAGCGACAGCGCGGCCGTGCCTGAGAGGAAAGCGATTCTGGAAGATTCGGCGAACTTCCCCAACGTTGGTCATCACGGCTGAAGCGAAATTTTTCTGAGCAAGTTGCGAAAGTCGAAACAGTCCGGGAATCCAGCGAGACAACGCGAAACCGTGAAGCATGGCGGCTGCTTCGTTGCGGTTGAGCATCTGGTAAGACTTTTCGTGAATCGCTTTCAGCAATGATTCGGACGACAGAATCTCACCACGACGGAAACTATGAAAAACATAGCTGACGATATTCGCTGCAGAAATTCTGTCGTGGTTGGGATTTCTCATGCTTACCGGCATCAAAATACGAAACAGATCACTATTTTTTGCTGCGGGATCTGATGATGACCACCGAGCTATTTGCTGCAGGAAAACCATCATGCACAAGTCGTTTGTGGTGACACCCTTTGATTGAGCCACCTTCCGCAAACGTTTCAGGACCGTCCGGGAAAGCACTCTGGTGGTCATGATATCGTTGACTTGTTGCTTTCCTGCAACTGCTGGCGATGCCGTTGGTTTTCCAAGAAGGGCGTAGCTTTTTCGAAGAAACAGTCGGCCGGCTTCCATCAGCGTATGGCAAATCGGCGCGCGTCGTTCGTGGCTGTTTCCCGGCATCTTTGTCGTGCTGCGGGCGAGCAGCAATTGCGGGTTGGGGCATCGAACGATGGGACGTTCGTCAGCACTCACTGCCGTAAGATTACCGTAGCGTGCAAACAGGTCACCAATGAATCTGATCGCTCCAATACCATCAACACAAGCATGGTGAAGGTACGTTATCAGCACTCCACGATCAGAACACAAACGCAGACAAAACTCGACACCGGCTTCATTGCGGAGATCAATTTTTCGCAACGGACAGTGTAGCGGTGGATGATCGCTGTCGTAGCTGACAATCTCCAGTCTTGGTTCCTGATTCTCCAGCAGTCTCCATTTGGTACACCACCCCGAATCATCAACAACGGCGCGAAGCAAGGGGTTTTCGAGAAGCGTGTCGGTGAGCGCCTGACGGAAAGCGGATTGGTCAAGACATCCTTCGAAGGGAGTTCGAAGGACAATGACCATTGGGTGTTCCGCCGAGTCGTCTCGAAATGCGTAATTCTCGAAATTCGACAACATCAGCGGGAACGCGTTGTCTGTTGAATTCATGTGTTTCCCGCAACAACAGAGTTCGCGACGAGGTCGCCCTGGGTAATGAGTATTGCTAACAAGTAGGTTTCGGGGGGGGCAATGAGGCACTAAACCCCCTGTAAGACTAGACGACTGGATAAGGGAATCGCCATGATCAAAAGTCAGAAACGCGCAACTGAGGAAAAATGTGCTGTGAGATATGCATTCTGTGGCGAAACGTTCTCTCTTGCGTGCCAATGGGCGTGGCATCTGTGATCAGATGTGACCGTTTGTCTTCCCGGGTTCTGGCACCTGTGCTGAGTCATCGCTGGTTGCCGCCATCAGGTTTTCCTGATGAGCCGTTTGCTTCAGAGTGTTTGCAAACGCGTTGAGAAGTTCCGTCGCCTCCTGTTGACTAAATCGTTTTGGGCAGCACCGCATGCTGATGGACAGGCAACCATTCAGCATCATTGTGGAGACGGCGGCGGCAGTACCCTGTCGAATGGGTGCGATACCACAGATGTGTTCAACCAACAGGTTTCCCATTTGGATGTCGCTGCCACGACGGGGCAATCGGCTTCTGATCGTATTCAGTAGATTGCCCATATGAGACAGAACCGTGGTGCTCATGCAACGCCCCTGCGTTCTCCACATGATGAATCGCAACATGCCTGGAATTTTGTTCATCGCTTCAATCGCCTGAACAAACAGCCAACCAGCCTGATGTTTGTGGACAAGCTGCATCTCGTCGCGAATGCTGCACAACAATTCCAGGCGTTTAGTCGCAAGTGACGTGGGGCGAGCCATGAAGGCGTAACTTACAACATTGCACGCCGGCAATTCCATGTCTGAGGGCCCCCGCAAACTGGTTGGCACAAGCACACAGATTGTCGGTTGCTTCCAGCTGAACGGCTTTCGTTCGCGCTGTCCGTGTTGTGTATTCCACGCCTGAGAAGTCACCATCAATTCACTGACCAGCAGGTCATTGAGCGAGGCACTGTGACGTTTGGCGGCGTCTCTCAAGCCACGTGTTTCCTGACGATTCAGCTGCATCGTCATAAGGCCGAGCCCCTGCTGCTGGTCGCTGCTGTTAAACGGCCTTGTGAGCAGCGGAACTTTTTCCTGCTGCAGATAGCGAGCGGTGTATTTCAGAAGAACCCGAGTCCGACGAATAATGGATCCTCTGATGTCGGCAATGCGTCGTCCTTCGCGGCTGTTTCTATGTTTCAATAACTCAAGGTCAACGGGGCGTAACTCCGGCAGACTTTCGTTGTGTCCATTCTGAGTTGCAAAGTGGCGGGCGTAAGCAACGGCGATGTCTTCCAGAAATCCGGCAGCGCCGATTCCGTCGCAGCACGCGTGATGAAACTGCAGCGTGATCGTGGCGAGGTCTTCGGTCTGCTCGCCCCAGGCCCGCAGTCCGACGGTTTTTCGCAAATCGATAGGTTTTCGCCACGGTTCTTCTGCAGACCATTTGGCGTGATTCCAGTCGGTGTCCGGAATTTCTTCGCCCGCCCAGACCCAGCAGTCCTTTCCGCTGTGGACTTCGACTCGGGAACACAGCAGAGGATGACGACTTAACGCGGTATCGACCGCCAGTTTCATTATAGCCTGGTCAACGACTCCGCGCAGCCGAACCTGAAGGTAGAACAACATCGGAAATTCGGTTGACTCATCCACCAGCATGAATTGTTCAAACGCCGTGAGTGGCAAAGGGAACAAAGATTTCGGGGCGACTGGTGCCATGAGAAACGAATATTTGCATGCAGGGCCGAGCGAACGTCGTGTGTCTGTCTTATGTGATAAGGCCGTTTGGGGGTAAGTGCAAGACGTTTTCTGAAACTCAAATGATGGTCAGTGTTGCAAAAATGTAACTTCCGCTCTGACTGCTTGAAAAGGCGATGAAGAACAAGCAAAGATGTCCAATGGAAAGGCCGAGTTGCCGTACATGTGCCACAACAGACTGTAGTTGGATCTGGATGCTTGAGCGTTAAGCAGCAGCTTGCCGTTTGTGGTGGACGAATGAGGCTTGTGGGTACCGGTTCACAGCACTCTATTCGCTATCTCAGCGTTCAGAAGTCAGCAAACTTTGCTGCAATTCGTGGGAGATCCGGCTTGCCGGTTGGCTCAAATTGGCTGGGATCGGTCGCAGTCATGTGGTTCGATGGCAAACTGGACAGCGATGTGCGATTGTAAGGCAGCACGTCGTTGATCCGTCCGTTGCCTGTTGGGGATCAAGTGCACGATTTGATCTTTGTCACAGCCGCCAATCAACATGGAACCGCCTTCAATGGATGATCTACAGCCGCCGCCAGCAACCCGGAAAGGGCTTGTTGTTCGCGTGATCGTCGGCGCGGCGGTGGTTGCCGTGGTGACGCTGCTGTTTTTTCAGTATCGCGAGTCGCTGACGCTAACGCGACTTGCTGAAAACGAAGCGGTGATTCGCGACTACAAGTCTGAACATCCGTGGCTGGCGTATGGTGTTGCGATGTTGGCTTACGTGGTTGTGGCTGGATTGTCGCTGCCGGGAGCCGTTCCGCTAACTCTGGTAATCGCGTGGATCTTTGGATTTGCGCGAGGTCTGTTGGTTGTTAGCTTTGGTTCAACGGCCGGAGCGACAGTTGCCTTTCTGCTAAGCCGTTACCTGCTGCGGCAATCCATACAGACTCGGTTTGCCGATCGACTTGTGGCGGTGAATGAATCGTTGAAGACAGAAGGTCCGTTCTATCTGTTTACACTACGACTGATTCCGGCGATTCCATTCTTCGTGATTAACGTTGTTATGGGACTCACAGGAATTCCGGTGTCCACGTTTTGGTGGGTGAGCCAACTGGGCATGCTGCCGGGAACTGCCGTGTATGTTTACGCGGGCTCCCGGTTTCCAGATCTAAACACGCTGGCGAAAACCGGAGCTTCGGGAATTCTGAGTCCTTCGCTGATCGTTGCGTTCGTTGCTCTGGGGTTGTTTCCTGTGGTGGTCAGGAAAATCATGTCATTGCGGAAGGCGTGATTTTCGTGACACCTGGGAAATTGAATGCTTCGCCTGTTTACCAGTTTACCAATCAATGGCTTAGATCAGCACCAGCGAATCAGTTGCCCAGTTCTTTGACGATTGTGGCACACAGAAAATCGGCCGAACCAACCGTACCGGTCATAGTCGCCTTGGGGAACATAAGTTTAGGCACCGCACCGCGACCTACCTGCTTGTACAGTTCTACGTGTTTCTGAATGTAGCTTGAGGCATGCGGCAATGCCAATTCTGCGCTAAGAGCCTGCTTGCCGACCAACGCTTCTGCATGAGCACGAGCGGCGGCACACGTGCGTTCTCGTTCAAACATCCAGTCGTGGAATTCTTTGAACTTCGACTGATCAACTCGCCAAACTGCCACGGCCAGCTTTGCCAATTCGCATGCTCCATGGTGTCCGCCGCCACTGGCTGCATCGTTGCAGCTGCGTTCAAGAGGAACTGGAAGTGCAATGACGGCAAGGTCATTTCCGAATCGGTCAAACGCTCCATCGATGGCATGATGAGTATTTCGACAATGTACGCAGGTGTAGTCAAACATTTCTACAAACACATATTTAGCGTCGGGGTTGCCCAGCAGGGGCCAGTGCCGTGTGTTCAGGCTGAATCGGTCGCGATCGACAGTCACCAATCGAGCGGGAACGGGAACCGGCACAGCTGTGGCAGCTGGCTGCTGGTCGGAAGAAGCCGGTTCATCCTTAGCTGAACTGGAATCTTTTTCATCGTCGTTTGTTCCGCTCTGTTGATCTGGACCAGGCAGGCTGAAAAAATTGGCAGCCATGCGTGTTGACGATGGAGAGAAGAAAATGTACGCCGCAGTAACGGCGGTTGCTTTCATATTGCCCGCAATTCCGGGAGTCTGATCGATCATCGCAGACACGGAATCTTTTGTGGCACTGTCAGTGGATGATTCAATTTTTGCGGCGTCCTTTTCGTTGGGACGTTCGACCGCCTTCACTGGAATTTCGCTGGATCGCTGAATTGGTGCGTCTGTTCCTGAAGCTGGATCAAACACGCTGGAAGATTCCAGCAGCGGAGTGAATTCAACAGTGGACGACGATCCCGCAGGCGGTGCAAACTCAACGGTTGCTGAAGTCGCAACTGGTGGAGCGAATTCCGTCGGCGGTGCGAAAGCAACGGGAGGCCCGAATTCCACGGGAGCTCCAAATTCAACAGGAGCACCAAAGACTGCTGGTTCCGTTGACGTGAGTTCGCCTTCTGTTGGTTCGTCAAAGCGAACGATCTGCAGGTTCGAGGGTTCTTCGGATGTAACCTGAGCTGAAATTAAAACGGCAAGTCCGGCCACACTAATCATGGCCAGCGTCGCCATTCTTTTCATTCCCAAAGGACGCTTCCAAAGCATCAGCACCGCCAGCAGCAGGCCACAAGAATGAGCTACCAGGCAATACGCGCACAGGTGCTTCAACACAAACACCTGCAATCCGATAAACCACAAAGCCGCCAAAGCTGCGGATGAAACACCAATGGTCAAACCTGTCCAACTGGCCTTTATCAGTTTTTCAGGAGACGACGGGCGGAAGAAGGCCAGTAAAGCCAGTAAGCTTGCGTACAGTCCAGCGGCAGGGACGCTGACGGGCAGTCCAAATATTTTGGAATATTTACTGTGCAAAACGTGTCCACAGTCGAATACTTCACCGCCGCCACAGCCGTAAACTTCCTTCATGTTGAAGGCCGTCCACGCAAGGTACACACTGATTGCCAGAGCGACCGTGCACAAAGTGCAAATCGTCCAAAACAGTGTCCGGGATGGCAGAAGGGAATTCATTGAAGTTTTCTGGCTAGATGAAGTTACCACGCTTCAGGTCTCCGAGTGGCATAACTGGAGAAGACGTTCAAAGTGCGGACCGCGTTGAATGCATGGATAACATGCAGATCAAGTGAGATTCCAAGTTCAACTTACCAGCTATTTTCTCCATAAAGCCCGCATAAAATTCTAGGCCGCTCGAATTCTTAGTGGAATGCCAATTCGAACAGTTAACTCTTACCTGGGCCAATCAATCGGATTCGACAGATAGTTCCTGATAATCGTTCATTTTTAACACCGATAACCAGCACCCTGGGTATGAACTTCTGTTGCCACTGCAACTGCGTCGCATTAGTTCCGTGTGTGATCTTAAACCAAATGTCCTTTCCGGCTGCACAACGCTGGCTGGTAACAGAAAAACTCTATGGCCAACCAGCCGCAAATTGCCGAAGGCTTTGAAATCTTAGAAAGCTGCAACGCTTGTATGCGATCAGACGAAACGCGAAAACACGCAAGCCAACGTTTCTGAGCAACACGTTGCGAACTTCGGAACCGCCTTCCTGCTGCTGTGAATATTTCAATCGCCACGGAAACTTTGATCAATGACCGTTTCAAAAAATGAAGAACTGTTTGACGTTGTTGACGAACAAAATCAGTTGATCGGTGTAAGGCCTCGTTCTGAGGTTCATCGTTTAAACTTGCGGCACAGGGCGGCTCATATCTTTCTGTTCCGGTCCGACGGCAGCATGCTGATTCATTTAAGAACCGCAACGAAAGAAGAGTTTCCATCTGTGTGGACTTCGTCAGCGTCCGGACACGTTAGTTCCGGGGAAGGCTATGCGGAATCCGCTGAGCGAGAGCTTCAGGAAGAACTTGGCATTTCTGCCAGGTTGACGTTCGTGGCCAAATTTGACGCGTGCCCAGAGACTTCCAACGAATTTACCGAACTGTTTGTGGCTCACTCCGATGACTCGCTGGAGGTTGATCCGAACGAAATTGCTGACATCGCCTGGCTGCACCCGGACCAGATCGCCAGCAAGCTGGAAGTCGAGCCAAACACATTTTCTCCCGCGTTTCGAGTTCTGTTTTGCCGTTACCGCGAACTGGGAATGCCTGGTTCATAAAACGGCTGCTCATTAGGCAATCGAATTAGGTACCGTCATGGCTGCCGCGTGCCGTGGGGAATGACATTTTTGGCGAGGGCGAAGCAGGGCAGGACGCTGGGCCTGTGCTGAGCCGGAACTTCGTTGAGTTGAGCGGGCCAAAAACGCGAAAAAACCTGACGATGATTCCCGGGGATTCACGTTTTAAAATCCATGGGACCGGTTTGCGCGCTGACCTTGGCGTGGCATTGTTGCCGTGAAGAACGTGAATTCGGTTGGTTTTCTGACCACAAATTCTTCATTTGAACTGCGATGTGCGTTTGATACAGCTTACACTACGGGTGTCTTAGCTGGTAAACTGCGGAATGCGATCAAGCGGCGATCAAGCGGCGAGCATGCCTGATAGACATTTTGGATTTCATATTCATTGCGGCCAGGCCGCGTCAATAATGTGCAAGGATCACAAATAATGCCAGGTCGAACTATTGGTCAAACGGTACGGAAACAACGTGGATTCACTTTGATCGAGCTGCTGGTCGTTATTGCGATTATCGCCATTCTGATCTCGTTGCTGTTGCCAGCCGTTCAACAGGCTCGGGAAGCGGCTCGACGAACTCAATGCAAAAACAGCCTGAAGCAACTGGGCCTGGCGGCTCATAATTATCACGATTCTCACAAGGGATTTCCTCCCGGATGGGTGGATCAAACCAACGGAAGTTCTGCCAACTGGGGCTGGAGTAGTTACCTGTTGCCGATGATTGATCAAGGCAACATGTACAGCCAGATTTCCGTCGGAACTTTCAGCCTGGGAGAATCTCTGGACGACATTGCCAAGCGACGCCAGATGACTACGCCACTGCCGATGTTTCGTTGCCCATCAGATACCGCTCCCGAAATCAACACGCGACATAAGTTACTGGCAGCCTCCGGTACTCAATACGAAGTTGCCACTTCCAACTTTGTGGCCGCAAACGGTGGAGGCGACTGGGGAATGGATGATTTGCTGACCGGTTCCTTTGGACGCAATAGTCACGTCATGATTCGCGACTACACAGACGGAACCAGCAATACCATTATGGTGGGCGAACGAGCCTGGGAACTTCCCAAAGGCCCGGGTGGTGGAGTCGACCAATGTAAGGCCGCGACAATCTATGGTGTCAGCGCGGCCAATGGACTGGGGCAGCAGCGAACAACTTTAGCCAAGGGATTGTTCGGAATTAACCAAACGGGAACCGACACAACAACAGCTCCCAACGTTGAAATCTGCTCACGGTCGTTTTCAAGTCGCCATGCAGGTGGAGCTCAATTTCTGCTGGCCGATGGCTCAGTGCGTTTCGTCAGCGAAAACATTCAACGCGACCAAAACGGAACGAACGGAAACTTCGTGTTTCAGAATCTGCTTAACCGAGCTGATGGAAACACAATCGGCAACTTCTAACAGCTGCGTCTGAAGCGAGTTGGCGTACACCGTTGGAAGTCGAATTGTCGCTGCTACCGGATTCGGAATGATACTCGACAACTGTTGGCCTTGGCATCGGTTCGCCGCTGGCTGAGGAGTTGCCCAGCGGCAGCCGGGTTGGCTTCTGAGCGAAGGGGTGCATTCATCGATGGTTGTGAATCTGAGAAGGGTGGCCGTGGTTGGAGCGAGGTACGCGCGAAACCACGGGGTTTCCTTCGCTTTTCTCAGTCCAACCCCGGCCACCCATCGTCAATAATCTCAATTCGGCCACAATCCGTGACTGCCTCCCCAGCGGCACTTGCGTTATTCAATCCGGCAATTTAATCACGTGACACTTCGCTTCGTCCTGAATCTTTTAACCGCTGTCATTCGGCTTGTTACGGGAATCGCGGCCGGACTGTCAATCCTGTTCGTTCCTGTTTGGATTATGGGTGTTCCCGGCATTGAAACCGAATACGCCCGTGGCTGTTGAATGGCGTTTTCCTCGCTACTGTGCTTCCCTGTTGCTTATGTGCTGACATCATGCACTTCGCAAGACATAAAGAAGAAGTTCGACGCTAAGGAAGCTGCGATGTTGGACATCTTCATATTGAGTTTTGCAGTGATTGTCTTCGGACTGGCACTCTATCGCCTATCCGAAGCCTATAAGGTCTTGAGTTGGTACTGAAGATCGTCCCGTTGCATTTGCCTCTTGCAGCGGCAGGGAGAATTGTGGATGCCGTGCCGGAATGCGCTGGGCATGAAACCAGTGCCCAGTGGGTCCTTTACAGCAGGAGGCGACAGGGCCATCCACTTCATCGTGGCAATTTGAACGCTGTGTGGCATTTCCGTAAAGCAGGGCGAGCGGGATGGCGAACCTGCTTGTCGGCTTATCCTGCTTCACACATTCAGCACAAACACGCCAGGCTTCGCACACCCTGCATTCAATTTTGGAAGAGTGGATGGCCCGCAGTGGTATACTGACCTCCGTATTCGAGGACACACAAATCGACCGCTGGCATCAACCCTGACAGCGTCTGGGAGTTTTCTATTGACGCCGAAGTATCCGCGGTGGAGAATGTTTTGGATACGGATGTAGCTTTCTGGGAAATCTTAGGCCGCACTTACGGCAAGACACATTTTTGTCGTGCAGTGGTCGTGATCCAGTTGAAGTGTTTGGCGCCCCCAGCTCGTACAACTTCCCGTCAGGGAGGCCGCAAGAGGTGATCCCCAATTGACCTGAACACGCTGGCGTTTGTTACGCTCATGCCGAGTGTGGAATCGCCGGGCGAAAGTTTTGACACAAGAAACTTCCTGCCCGGCCGCTTCAAAGTGGCACTGATACGGTTAGCGCCGCTGCTACAATCCGTCGTCGACTGATTAGACCAGCGTTGGCTATTTGTCTGATGACTCTAGCAACAGAGGAACGAACCGCGAAGACAGCAATTGTTGTTTCTGAGCTTCTGTCGCCACACGAAATTTGCAGGTCAGAAAGTCCAGCACTTCAAGGTGTTTGGTCGTTAGTCACTTGAGTTCACCTCAGGCGACACCGTACGCGTTATCGAATCTGCCACGGTGTATGCAGACCAATTGAGCCCCGGCCCAAGGAAATGATGACAGCTACAATCTTCCCTCCAGGTTTATGTGGGCGTGACCGACGCACGCTGTCGCTTCTTACGGCACAGCGGTGTTTTCGCAGGCCGAATCCGCTGAAATTGCGACATCCATTTGGTACAATCTGCCCCATATGACTTCGTGCCCATCTTGCCACCAGGATCAGACCGAGGCGAGCGCATATTGCTCGGCGTGTGGCGCTGCGCTAAGACCAGAGTTGCTCGCCACTGTTACGCAAGAGAAAAGTTCATCGCCAGTGGCCGGCAGTGATCACAGTTCTGTGTCTGGCAGCTCCCACCACGGACAATTCCTGCCCGGAACCAAGGTCGCCGACCGCTATCGGATCGTTTCTCTGGTAGGCCGGGGAGGTATGGGGGCAGTCTATCGTGCAGACGATCTCAAGCTCGGTCACACCGTGGCTTTGAAGTTCCTCCCGCAGCATGTTGCCAGTGATCCCAAGCGACTGGAGTATTTTCACAGCGAAGTTCGCTTGACGCGACAAATCAGCCATCCAAATGTCTGTCGCGTGTATGACATTGGCGAGTACAACGGTCAGCATTTTCTGTCGATGGAATATATTGACGGCGAAGACCTGCGTGTACTGCTACGGCGGATTGGAAAGCTGCCGCACGCTAAAGGTGTTCAGATTGCCCAGCAACTCTGTGCGGGACTGGCAGCTGCGCATGATCGCGGTGTTCTGCATCGTGACCTCAAGCCGGCAAATATCATGATCGACGGCCGCGGGCACGTCCGGATCACCGACTTCGGGCTGGCACGACTTATCGGCGAGGACGCCCAAGCCGAAATTGCCGGCACGCCCGCCTACATGGCTCCAGAACAATTGATCCGTGGAGAGGCAACCATTCAGAGCGACCTCTTCGCGCTGGGATTGATCCTTTCGGAGGTTTTTACCGGCGAGGCCGTTTTGAAGCCGGGCCCGATCCCCGAGCTGATCCGCGCACACGAGTCGTCACTTCCGCAATCCATCACATTCACCGATGATGTCGATATCACAATTCATCGCGTGATCAGGCGCTGCCTCGAAAGGGAACCTCACGAGCGTCCCGCTTCGGCACGCGCTGTGGCGTTAGGCCTGCCCGGTGGCGATCCAATCGAGGCGGCACTCGCGGCGGGCGAAACACCCTCTCCAGAAATGGTGGCGACTTCTGGCGATACCGGCCAACTTTCGCTGAAATCAGGTAGTATCTGTCTTGCGATCCTTTTGGTCGGGCTGGCCTGTCTGATCCCAATCATGGGGCGATCCTCTGCCACGAAGGGCTTGCACAAACACCCTGCGGTATACACCGAACTGGCGGAAAAATGGCTTAAAGGGCTCGACTTGTATGATTCCGAGGCCTACCGGGATTGGGGGTTTCTCTCCACCGATCATCAAACGCCAAACCGTATGGGGCTACTCAGCATCCATTATCAAAAAAAACAGAGTATTGGGTTTTGGTATCGTCAAAGCCCCCAGAGACTGGTTCCGTTGGCCGATTCCCAGAAAGTGACTGTGGTTCATGCCAATTCGTTGGTGAACCCACCGCCGCTGGTTCCGGGCATGGTCTCCGTGCGGCTGCACAGCGACGGATCACTTCGCGAACTGCTCGTTGTTCCCTCCTCCGATCGCACCCCAGGAAATCAAAGCCCGGAATCTGCTGCTGAGGAGTCGCCGCTGACAAACGAGCTATCGCTGCTGAAGATAGTCGCCCCGAAGATCACCGATCCCCAATTGATCAGGGAGATATTTGACGATAGCGATAATACAGTGGATTGGATTCCGCCTGTCTACGCGGACAAGACCTGGTCCCGAGTTCCAAATCCAAAGTACGAGACGACGATTGCACGCGTTGATGTGGCTGAGCTGGACGGAGAGATTGTGTTTCTTCATGTGGTGGACGAGAGTTCGGCGGTACCGCAAACTTTTTCGCCAATTGAAATTGAAAATCTGAAGCTGGGCCCCTTGGTGACGATCCTCATCACGTTGGCAGCAGTCGTCCTGGGTTGGAGGAACGTCCTCGCTGGTCGCAGTGACCTGAGAGGCGCTCGATGGTTGGCCCTGTTCATGTTTGTTTTTGACTGGATTGAATTAACGCTCGGCTTTGACGCCGGGCTTGCTGATGACAGGACTCTTGTTAGCGATCGCAACTTCGGCCCGCACCTGGCTCTATTACGTCGCATTGGAACCGCTGGCGCGGCGTTTTTGGCCAGACATGCTGGTGGCATGGAGCCGTGGCTTGGCCGGCCGCATTCAGGACCCGAGAATTGGGCGTGACATTCTCTACGGAACGCTGGTCGGGGTCCTCTTTACGTTGTGTGCCTTTGGACTCCTTGGCGTTCCAACGGCCCTCAACCAACAAACACTTTGCGGCACGCGTTATCTGTTCTCGCAATTGGCACGGGGGCTCGGATATTCGTTCGGCTTCTCGCTGCTGATTGCGATGGCGATGGTGATGGCGCGAGCGGTATTCCGTAACAAATGGCTCCCCATCATCACAGCCGCCGCTTTTGTCGTTGCCTGGCATCCCGAACAGCTCTTCGACCCACTTTGGGATTCGTTCAGCTCACTTTGGAGCACGGACCAGGCGCCGGGGACCTCGACTAACGCATTTTACGTGGCCGGCATGGCGAACATTGCGGCTTACTGCGGCTACTATGCAGTGACCGCCGTGCTACTCGCTCGGTGGGGCATCATTGCGGCCGCTTCGTTCATGCTCTGCCATGATTTTTTTCGCAGTTTCCCCTGGAGCGCGGACTTTGCCGGCCCAGATCTCCCCGGGTGCATCTTCGCCATTGCTGGTGTTTTGGTTTGCGCCTTATAAGGGTTCTATGTTTCGGTTGGAGGTCGGGCTGCCTTCGTCTTGCGATAATGCAAGCGTAGTGTGCCGTGCCCATACTCGCGGAAGGCCCGCGATGCCTGTCGCTTTGCCAAACCACAATGAGTTTTGACACGAGTCAGCTCACAAAGCTGGGGCGCCCATGATTGGCCCAGTTGCCGTTTGTGCAAAAAGTACTCAGGGACTTTCCAATTCAAATCACTTCTCCAGCGTTCTTTAAACTATTGGCTTCATCGCAACATGAAGCAGGCATTGTGTGCGCCGTGGTTAGGTGTTGAGACTTGAGTGGGGATTCAGTGCCACCCGGAAGTGCTTTACTCAATCCGGTAGCAGTCGAGGCGGTGAAGGAGGTAACAGCTCCATCCACTCTCATATGGATTGCTGACAGGAATCGCTCGCTGCACAAAGCGATTCCCGCAAGGCACAATACGAACCGCGCCATCCGCCAACAGAGACATGGGCCATCCACCAGGAAAACAACAAATAGGATGTGCTGCCAGCCACGGGGCTTCCGGCAACTTGCAAGAATTAGCGGGGTGATAGTCCGCAGGAAACTGTTTTCCGTGGCTGGAGCGGCTTCCTGATGGCGACCCTGCTTGGCGGATTTCCTGCTTCGCGATGTTAATGCAATCACGCCAGACTCAGGGCAGCGATCAATTCACCACGGCGGAGTGGATAGGCCGCTGATTCCCCGGCGAAAACGGCTCGGATTTGCAACATGCGGCCATGTCGCATCAGCCAGAATTCTGTATTACCATTCTGAGGACGTGACTGTTTCACGAAGCGAATGTGGCAAGAGTGGATTGTTAAAGTACGATACCGTACAACTGCTGCCCAAACTGTTGCGACAGTGTGCGTCAGGGCTAGTGGTCTGGGACAGTTAATTTGCTGGGTAGTGGACGAGGTCACGAGTCCAGGTGAGACGGCAACGAAAAGGGACTCGTAACCTCGTCCACTACAACCAGTCCTCCTTTTTAGCTGTCACAAACCACTAGGTTGAACCAATTCACAATTAGGCCATTCATGCCCAATGACAGATACTTCGCTGAGCCTGCTGCAACGTCTTCGTGACACTCCGGAATCGCAATCCTGGGAGCGGTTGGTGGAATTGTACGCGCCTCTGATTCGGTCATGGCTGATGAAGTATGAAGTTCAGGACACTGACGCGGCTGATCTGATGCAGGAAGTGCTGCTTGCCGTTTCGAAAGATGTGAGAAGGTTCGAGCACGCTGGCCGCCCCGGTGCATTTCGCGCCTGGCTAAAGGAAATTCTGGTCAATCGATTGCGAAACTTCTGGCGGACCAGAGACCGGCGCCCAAAGCTGGCTGATGGGTCAATGATGCTGGAACATCTCAAGGATTTCGAAAATCCGAACAGTGAATTAAGCCAGCTTTGGAACGCAGAACACGACCGATACGTGCTGCGTCAGCTGCTTACGCAGGTTGAACCTCAAGTTACCCCGCAGACATGGACGGCGTTCTGCCGAGTCGCTCTCGAAGGGCAAACGCCACGTGAAGTGGCTTCCGAAATGGGAATTTCTCTGAATGCTGTCGTGATCGCTAAGTCGAGAGTTTTGAATAAGTTACGGCAGGAGGCAAACGGAATTGTCGAGTCTTCTTCGAATTTTCTTGCCGATCGGTGACATGAATTTCGCCTGCCGGTTCTTTCCCAATAGACAAACGTTGCCCGCTTATCGAGGCGCAGTGATTTTCCAAAGGAAAGAGACCAGTGACTAACAAAGCTTCCCATCCCACGAATTCTGAATTGGCAGCTTACGGACTTGGGCAGTTGGATCCGGAAGCAGCGGCCGCTGTCGAAGAGCACATCAATCGATGTGAACCCTGTTGCGAAACGATCGCCGGGTATTCGACTCAGGACACATTCGTTGGGCTTCTGCAGGAAGCAAGGGAGTTGCCGACGCAATCGAGCGGGGCGAAAGGTCAAAGAACGACCGATTCCGACGTTCCCGAAGTTCCGGCACCGCTGGTTGATCATCCTCGCTATGAAGTGTTCGGATTGATCGGCAGAGGCGGCATGGGACATGTGTTCCGAGCCCGCCATCGCATGATGAACCGGACAGTCGCGTTGAAAGTCATCAAGCAGGAATTCGTTCGTAAGCCTGAAGCTGTAGATCGATTTCGGCGAGAAGTTACGGCCGCAGTGCAACTTTCGCACCCAAATATTGTGACGGCTTTTGATGCGGAGCAGGCTGAGGATGTTCACTACCTTGTGATGGAATGCGTCGACGGAATCGATCTTGCTGAATTGGTGAAAGATCGCGGTGCACTTCCCGTTGCAGAAGCGTGTGACTATGTTCGGCAGGCAGCGGTTGGGCTGCAGCATGCTCACGAACGGGGCATGGTCCATCGCGACATCAAACCGCATAACCTGATGGTGACGGATGAAGACACTGTTAAGATTCTCGACTTCGGATTGGCGTCGCTCGCGCCAGTGGCACTGGCGAACGTGGAGACCACGGAATTAAGTGGTGATCTCACGGCCGCCGGCGCCATCATGGGAACGCCCGACTTCATCTCGCCCGAACAGGCCAAAGACGCGCGCAGCGCCGATATTCGTAGCGACATCTACAGCCTGGGAATGACGCTATACTTCCTGCTGTCCGGACGGGTGCCCTTTGGCGAAGGGACGGCTGCCGACAAGCTGAAGCTGCATGGGGAAACGCACCCGGTCAAGCTGAATGAGATTCGCTCGGACGTTCCCGAAGGCGTGCAGAAGATCTTCGACCGCATGACGGCGAAGGATCCGGCCGAACGATTTCAATCGCCACAGGACGTTGCCGACGCGCTGCAGGATTACTTTGGTGCACCTCCCACATCCGCGGCAAACAAACGAATCGGAGAAAGCGGGCGATTTCGCTGGTGGCTGGTCGCCGCTGCGATGCTGATCGGCGTGTTGGGAGTATTCGCCTATCAAAACGAGCACCTTTTTTCATGGCGGGTTTCGAGAGCATCAGATGTTTATGCCCCCATCAGCGAATTGGAAAGTTACATCGCCGCGATGGCCGCTTCGCCTCACGATCCTGTCTTTATGAATGTCTATGAACTCGGAACGGATCAGGTAGCTCTGGGCTTTAAGGCGTCGAGCGACGGCCTGCTCATGGACATCGATGTCTCTTCGTCAGGCGGTAGTCGGTCACGTGGAAATTATGCCAATCGCATGAAGGAGATCGCCGCGACGCTCTCGGTCCCTGTCACGGAGGAGGCGCAGATTGCGCAGGACGGATCCGTTTCAGGCGTGAACTTCGCGTTTCGTCTGACGGGCCAGCCGTCGGCCATCGCGAAAAACGCATATCAGATCGTGACGGAAGGACTGGCACTGAACACCGATGCGAATGGCTTGTTTCAGTGTCGGAATTTTCCCAGCCATGTTGTTTGTAGTGACGACTACTCCGAACGACGTGTTAGCGCCGATGAGTTTGTCGCGGAGTATGAACGCGGAGAACGAGTCTTCCTTGGTGAGATCGAACAGCGATTCTTTTTGATCCCTGAGGAACGAAGATATGAGTCCCCCGTTACCATGAACGATGAAATCTGGTACGCAGATGTTCGTGATCTTCCGATCGGCTTCGCGCGTCAGGTTCGACTTCAGGCAGCCGACGAATGGTACAGGCGGCGACTGGGTGAAGCGTCTCCAAGGCAAGGTGCCTTAAACGCAAAAGATCTGCAGCCGGAACTCAAACTCGAAAGCAAGACGGTCACGGGCGGAACCGGTGGGCTTCCGAAGGTTCACACGTGGCACTTCAAGGGGCGTAACGTCAGCGATTGGACGATCCAGCTATTGCTGGCGGAAAACGGTAAAACCAAAATGATTCAGGAAGTCGACTTTGAAGAACTGCCGAGCGAATTCACCAATCAGATTCGATTGCAGGTGAAGGATCCGGTGGGAGCGGACCATCAGCGTTCGCTGAATGCCGTCCTGCAAGTCGAGTGCCCTTCAGGTTCTCGGTGCAACACGACCAACGAAAACAAAGGTGTGTCCATCAACATTGAAGCACCATTCGGCGCTGAACGTGAGAAGGTCGACCTGAGCCAGGTTGCAGCCAATCAGTCAGAGTTGCTATTCGCTCAGGGCTACTGGAAAGACGATATGAATCACGGTACATCCATGGAGTTGATGACCGAGGCTACGAAAGATGGTACGGCAGTATTTTTGTTTGTGACGCTGGACTGGAAGCCGGCCGGCAATCCTGTCAATTCAAGTTCCGCAGCGACTGCCACGGAACAGCTGCCTTAAAAGGTCTGCGGACAGCATCGTGCGGCGGTGTTTCAGGTTCACGGCAATTTTGTCCTCAAACTGAGGACATACTGAGTGAAGCGGCTGGCGTTCCGAATGGCCAGTGGGACAAGTTCGCCAGAGATCGCTCCGGGGGCGCCGACAGGACCAACGGGGAGCCGTTGTCACTGTTGCGTTGGAAACTAAACGCTGACGAAGCCGCGAAGTCGGACGTAACGTGGCTGGAAGAGTTTCAATATCTCGACGGAGTTCCCAAGTTGAGTGACCTGTCAGAGGCTATGTCTGCCAACCAGTCGCTGGGATATCATTCGATGATAGAGCCCAATGCTTCAGTGGCCTGAGTTACGACATCAAAGCAGGACGGCTAAACACTGCCAGTCTGATCGGCGATTTACGATTCAAATCGCAGCTGTATTCCGGCAAAGTCAACCTCGTGATCGACCTCGACGAAGACACCGATCTGGATGTACGCGACTTCAACCTTCGGTGCTATGGCATCACTGTTGTCAAAGAGGCAAACAGTCTGTGGCGACCGGTGCTAACCACTGAATCGTCTGACGAACATCCAGCCGATCACAAACGGAGCGAAAGCGTTGATGCTGATTGCGTTGAAAAAGCTACTCTCTCAATCGAAGAACGCAACACAATCTCCAACTCAATTGGTATGACGCTTCGATGGATCGAAGCGGGCTCATTCACGCTGAAAAGTGAGAATGGTGCCAACGTAGAGAAAGCTGGACATCCGGGATAAGGGATAAGGGCCCTGTGCAAGAGTGGGCTCTATGCCATCCACCCTCACGAGAAAGCCTGACCCGGACGGTGGATGGCCCGGAGTTCACGTGCCGCCTGTGGGGGAATTCATGAGCTTGCGCGAACGCCGCGATAGACGATTTCTGACGCCCCCGACTTCTTTAGCAGCTTCAATTCTGTTCCCCGATGTGCCAGCAGCACCAGGGTGTCGTCGGCCATCAAAACGTAGTCACTGCCCGGATCGCTCACCGTTCGGCCGTCAACGCTGCGTACGGCAATCACGACAAACTGAGCAACGTCGCCAAAGGAAATGTCGTTGAGTCGCTGGCCAGCGAATTCAGAATTCGCCGGCACGCGCAGTTCCGTCACGTGCAGACCAATCTGTTCAAGATCCTGCATCAGTGTTTCCAGTTGCAGCGATTCGGACAACAATTTTTCCGCAGAAGGTCGCGTAATCAATCGTGCAATCCGGGAGGCTCCGATCGCAGCAGGCAGCACCACTTTGGTGGCTCCAGAGCGAAGCAATTTCTTCTCTGTGGAAGGTGATTCCCCGCGAGCAATGATTTCGATGTGCGGATTGAGTTCTCTGGCAGTCAGGGTGATAAAGACATTAGCGGCATCATCGGGTAGTACAGTCGCCAAAACTTTTGCGCGAGCGATCCCGGCGGCTTCCAGAACATCTTCATCTGTTGCATCGCCCACAAGCACAAACAACCCCGCCGTTTCGGCTTCCTGAAGGCGTTCCTGATTTGTGTCCACAATCACGAATTCAAGATCCGACTGGGACAGTTCGTCAGCCAGAATTCGGCCCACGCGTCCGAACCCGCAGACAATCACGTGGTTTGTCAGCTTGTCAATTCCGCGAGTCATTCTGCGTGCTCCCAAAAAACGGTTGAGTTCTCCTTCAGCGATCATTTGTACAAAACCGCCCATGACATAAATCGACGATGTACAACCGGCAATGATGACCCCCATCGTGAAGACTCGGAGCCCCGGATCATCGATGGGGCGGACTTCGCCATATCCGACTCCGAAAATGGTGATGGTCACCATGTACACCGCTTCCAGAATGCTCCAGCCCGCCAGCATGTAGCCAACAATGGCGACAATACATGACAGGGTGAAAACGGTCGCCCCAATCAGAACTTTTTGCACAGAAGACTGCATTCAGGACAAGGCTTAGACGGTGGTCGGATTATAAAACAATATGCCGCCAGTTCGGTAAGTATAGCAGAACCGGCTGCATACATTGAATGCTCCGAACACTTGATGAACATCATTTCCCGACAAGTCGCCAGTGCCCGTCACGGAAAACTGGGCCTGCGACCTCCATTGCGGCCTTAGGGGCTTTTTATGGCGTTGCAGCTGTGTTGTAAGGGGGGGCAACTGGTTTGCACAACGACTGTGCGGGAGAATTCTGGCATGCGTCTAAAGGATGAAAAACAGTGCGGTGAACACAGTGCCATCCATTTTGGCGAGGTAACAAGTCTTTGCAGAATCCGGGCGATATATTCTGAGATTGCTTCTCACTTGCCTGCCACAAATTATGTGGCCCATCCAGTTCAGCAGCTGCAGTTGGTCACAGAGAGGTGAATGGCCCCGTGGCCGGGCGAGTTTCTGGATAACCACAATAGTCCCTTTTGCTTTCCAATCACGTAAACTATGCCAATCTCATTTCCGTCCCTGCTTCTTTAGCTCGAGGCTTTTGAAAAACAGATGAAAATATTCATCGGCTCGTGCATCCAAGTTGACTGGTTTGTTGAATGATCTCTTAACGGGCCTGGAGGAATTTGATTTCACCTCTCTTACCATTGCGAGTGCCGATTGTTTCATCGTCGTTCATGGCTTGATGAGTTCTCGCAATTGGCAGGAAGTCGTGTTGACCTGAATAGAAACCTTTAGTGGATCCTGCAGTGATTCTGTAGAACATTGTTTTACCATTCAGGTATTTTCGTTAGTTCTGGAACCACCTTTGACATTCTTTGATAGATGCGAATCACGGACTTACTATCGTTTATTGAAATTTCTGGAAGATCAAAGGTCAGCGTGGGTGGTGATTTGGGCCTTCAAAGAACATTTTAATAAGAGGGATCTTGTTTTGGGCGAAGTGGTCTCGGCAATCAAAGCTGCCAACTTGTTCCATGAGCCGAACGAATTGCCTCGGGTTTATCTAGATCCATCGATCATCGAAAAGGAAAGTTCCGCTTGGTTTTGAGCAACGCAGGGGCACAACGGGGGACATTGCAGGTGCCGTACGAGGCGTTGGGTGGCCCTGTGTTTTAGCAATACGACTGTCTGACGAACTGTGGAGTTACTGTAGAAAGTTGTGTTTGATGGGCAGTTGAAAAAGGCGACGTGTTT
>ERZ887942.789-NODE-789-length-24298-cov-18.983624_pt1 | contig 24298 bp, 20 predicted proteins | sample MGYA00521099_ERZ887942 | MGnify/ENA primary metagenome ERZ887942 (study PRJEB32303, sample SAMEA104408605) | aquatic metagenome | biome: Brackish water; feature: Pelagic; material: water | place: Baltic Sea | collected 2014-06-07T06:48:00 | depth 16,251 m ...
ATCTTGGGCGACCGCAACACCATTCAAAAAGCCCAGTGCCAACCATCCGATCAGAACAAATTGCCTCGTGGGAAGAGAGCTGTGGTTAAGGATAGGTGGCATTGGTATTAAGCCAACCAGAAGATGCCGGCGAAGTAAAGATGACAAGTCCGATAGAGACGCGCTAATCCCGAAGCTCCTTATTGATTTCGACTGCCTCAAACCGTCCTTCCGACCAGTCGAGTCGGCTGACAAGGTCGTAGACAAATCGCCAGTCATCGTCGTTAAGATCTTCTGTGTCTTTCCGTAATTACTTCGCGAAAATTCCGCCAGTAATTTACTTTTTGAGTGGACCGCTTGAGGGCGCCGCCAGAGGGATCTTACCAGCAGGGGTTGGTGTGATGAGGAATCCGTCGGCGCCGAGGATGTGGAGGTGGGAGTGGGGGTGTAAAATGAAGTAGTCTCCGAAGGTGTGGACGGCGGCGATGTCTCCGATGCGACCCTCGGGGAGGCCGAGGCGGGTGCAGAAGGCGTCCTGGTGAGTGGTGGTGGCTGTCTGGAAGAGGAGAGTGAGGAGGTGACGGTTTTTTCAGAAGATGCCGAGCAGGATCTTGGGAATTACGCGGAGATTAGTACGCTGTTATCGATGTGAACTTGCATTCGCGCATCGAAAACCGGGAGGGACATGGTATGGATCGGTTCAGCATGAGCGACTTGCCCTATCACCACGACTGGAAGCCGCAGTTCGAAACATCCCTCGGGTTGCGGGTGAAGTGGTTCGGTCGCTGGGGCGGGGATCCCGACTGGTCCATCGATCCGTCGCGTCTCGGGGCTGATCTTGTCTGTTTCTTCTACCTTGAGGAGGGCTCGTGTACTGCTGAGATCAATGGGGTGGGGGTGCCGCTTCGGTCGGGCGAACTGATCGTCTGGCGTGGGGGGGACGTCTTCTCATGCACCCAGGATCCAGCCCGTCCGCAAACGAGCCTGTCGGCCTGCCTCTCGCTGAACCGTGACGATGCCACGAATGTGCTGCTTCGGCACGCCTACCAGCGTCATTACCGGTTGCAGGACAGTAAAGCGTATGAACAAGGGTTCGCCGCGGTGCTCGAAACATTGGAGCTCGAGAGCCGCTGGCGCAATCTGCACGTCACCGGCGCCCTTTTTCGCTGGCTGGCGGAACTCCATGAGGCTCTTGGGCCCGATCCCGTGCGGCCGAGGGCAATCCGAAGACAACCCACCATGTCATCGCCGCGCAGGAATGGATCCAGCAGCGCCTTGGCGAAGATGTCTCCATCGCCGCGTGGGCCGCCGCCTGCGGGCTCAACGTGGATTATTTTAGTCGCTTGTTCAAGACGCACACCGGGACGACCCCGAAAGCCTGGTTGATCGAAGCCCGGCTCCAGCGGGCCGCCCGAATGCTTGCCTACCCGGAGACGACGGTTGAGGAAATCGCCGGGCACTGCGGATTCAACTGCCCCTTCCATTTCTCCCGCAGCTTCAAGCGCCGCTTCGGGCTCCCCCCCGCCAGCTATCGCCGCATTCGCCAAGTGCGCGGATTTGTGGATTCTTGAACGAAGCTCTTCGAGGCCTGGATCCCAACGGGGTCGCGGAAATGTCGGATTTGTGCATGATATTCACCGGCTCATTTCATTCCCACCCGCCGAAGATCTCTCTATAACTCGGGCCGTGAATCACCCTAGGTCAATTACCTCACACCGACTCTCATGAAAATCGAACGAATTGAAACCCACGTCTGCCATGCGCGCATGCGTAACTGGGTCTTTGTGAAGGTGGTCACCGACCAGCCCGGACTGCATGGCTGGGGTGAATCCACCCTCGAATGGCATACCCGCGCGGTGGTCGGGGCCGTAGAGGACATCAGCGAACTTCTCGTTGGTGAAGACCCACGTCGCATCGAGCATCTCTGGCAGATGATGTTCCGCCAGCATTTTTGGCATGGGAACGGAATTGTGCGCGGCACCGCCATCAGCGGCATTGATCTGGCGCTTTGGGACATCCTCGGTAAAGTCCACGGAGTTCCCGTGCATCAACTTTGGGGTGGGCCGGTCCGAGATCATATCCGGCTTTATTGCCATCTTGGCGGGGGATGCATGGAGGATTTTTACGAGACCGATTGCTCAGATGCCAAACGCTTCGGAGAGCTGGCGCAAGAAGCGGTGGAAGATGGTTTTACCGCCTTTAAATCGATGGCCGTGCCGCCGACGATGCCGCTCGAGGGCGCCCGTCCGGTCCGCTACGCGGCTGAATGTGTCGAGGCGATGCGTGAGGCGGTGGGACCGGATATCGATATCATGGTTGATTGTCACGCCCGCCCATCACCCCGCATGGGAATGCAGTTTGCCAAGGCGCTCGAGCCCTATGATCTCTACTTTTTCGAGGAACCCTGCTGGCCGGAATCGATCGACGACATCGCCCGCATTCAGGACGCGGTGAAAACGCCCATCGCCACCGGTGAGCGGCTCGTCACCCAGCATGCCTTTCGCGAGGTGCTGGAGAAACGGGCTTGTTCAGTTCTTCAACCGGACATTACCCACTGTGGAGGACTTTCCGAAGCGCGCCGGATTGCTGCGATGGCGGAAGCCTATCGGGTTGCGCTTGCGCCTCATAATCCCCAGGGGCCGGTGAGTACCGCTGCCTCGATCGAGCTGGGATTTGCCACGCCTTCCTATGTGATTTGTGAAAGCGTTCATAATGATGTGCCGTGGCGCGACGATGTCGTACAAGAGGGATTCAAGGTCGATCCCAAAACCCGCACTGTGACTCCCAACTCCCTGCCTGGCCTTGGCGTCGAACTCAACGAGGAGGAGATTGCGAAGCACCCCTTCCAACAGGAACAACTCCAGCGCGTTTTCTATTCCGATGGTGCGGTGGGAGACTGGTAGAATTCATCATGGACAAGAATCAATCACTTGCCGGCGTCCTGCCGGTGCTGCAATTACCCTTCCATACCGACGAATCGATCGACTGGGAAACTCTCGCTGGAGAAGTCGACTGGGCTTATGAAAATGGCGCGCATGGCGTCGTGGCCGCAATGGTCACTGAGGTCCTCCGGCTTACCGATGCCGAGCGCGATGAACTCGCGCAGCGGCTCGTTCAGTTTAACGCCGACCGCGGACCGGTGGTGATGAGCGTCGGCGACGAGAGCACGGTGCAAGCGGTTCGGCATGTCCGATCAGCCGCTGCTGCGGGCGTGGATGCCTTGATGGCGATCCCGCCTGCCGCCTCCCGCGCCCTGCTTTCGGAAAAAATCCGCTACTATGAGGCCATCATCGCGGCCGCGCACCTGCCGGTGATCGTGCAGGATGCCAGCGGCTACGTTGGGGAACCCTTGCCGGTCGAGGCGCAGGCGGATTTGTACAAACGCTTTGGCGACCGTGTTCTGTTCAAGCCGGAGGCGGAGCCGTTAGGGCCCAACCTTAGTCGTCTGCGGGACGAGGGTGGCCCCGGCTTGAGAGTGTTCGAGGGCAGTGGCGGCATCGCCCTACTCGATTCCTACCAGCGCGGGATTTTTGGCACCATGCCGGGGACGGAAATTCTCTGGGCGATTCGTGCCGAGTGGGATGCCTTGGAGGCCGGGGACCTGCAGCGCGCCACCGAATTGCAGGGGCTCATCGCCCCGCTGATCTCTTTGCAGCATGGACTTGACGGCTACCTGAGCGTGGAAAAAGCACTGCTGCACCGGCAGGGAGTTTTCCCAAACTGTATCATACGCGGTCCGGTCGGGTTCACTCTCGATCCGGAAACGGAGCGCGAGGCCTTCCGCTTGTTTGATCTTCTTTGTGAAGCTTGTGGTAGGGAGGTTTCAGCATGAAACCACTCGTAGCGATCACCGGAGGACTGGGAGACATCGGCCTCGCGATCGGTGAAGCATTTGCCGCCAAGGGACATGCGATCGCTGTCTGCGATCTTGCCGAGAGCGCGCCGGAGAATTTTTCCGGGCATTATTTCCAAGCGGACGTCCGCAGCGAGGAATCGGTCCAGGCGTGGTTCGATGCCATGGAGCAGGAGTTCGGCCACCCGCCCTCCCTCGTCGTTGCTAATGCCGGCGTGCATTGCAACAACAGCAACGGCAATAGTATCGAAACAAGCGTGGAGGACTGGACCCACACGATCGAGGTGAATCTCACCGGCGCGTGGCTCACCGCCCGGGAGGCCGCGCGCCGACTCCTGTCAGTCGACGGAACCGGCTGTATCACATTTGTCGGCAGTTGGGTCGGGCAGTATCCGACGGCTAATCTTGCCGCCTACTGCGCGTCGAAAGCCGGGATGCACTCGCTGGTCAAAACGATGGCGCTCGAGCTCTCAGGGCAGGGGATTCGTGTCAACGAAATCGCCCCGGGATACGTCGATGCCGGATTGAGCGGGGAGATTTTCAAACAAAACGGCGGCCTCGCCGAGAAGGCGCAACAAGCCGTGCCATCCGGCCAATTCATCATGCCGGACGAAGTGGCGCGCGGGGTCGTTTATCTCACCGACCCGAAAAACCCCAACCTGACCGGCACCACCCTCATTCTCGATGGAGGGATCTCCAACATGCACGGCCCGCAAAATCTCGAAGACTCGTAGGAGTGATCCGATAGAGATTCAGTCACTCATTCTGGAAAACAATCCACCATAAGAAACCCCATGAATTTTTTTCGCATCGGACACGCACGACAGAAAATACCCGGTCTCTTCGCCGAGGATGGCCTTGGCACCCAACGGCAGGAGGTCCGCGCAAATAATGACAACTCAAACTAACAAAATCAAAAAACGAATATGACAAACGAACGCTTCAAAGATCAGGTCGCCATCATCACCGGTGGGGCCGACGGCCTTGGCCTGCACATTGCAACCCGCCTGATACAGGAGGGCGCACGGGTTTGGATCGTGGACCGCGACCAGGAATTGGGAACAGCTGCCGCAGAGCGGCTCGGCTGCGAATTCGTGCCGATGGATGTGGCCGATGAAACATCCGTAACGACCGCCTTTGCGAAAATTCTCGCGGCGGCGGGTCGTCTGGATGTGATGGTGAACTGCGCGGGAATCGTCGGGCCGAATGGAGTGAAAATCGAGGATGTTCCTTTGTCCGGGTTCGATCAGGTCCAGGCGGTCAACGTCCGCGGCTCGTTCCTGACATGCCGTGAGGCGGTGCGAAATATGCTGCCGCGCGACTACGGCCGGGTGCTGCTCATCGCCTCGATTGCCGGCAAGGAGGGGAACGCCGGGATGTCGTGTTACTCGACCAGCAAGGCGGGAGTGATCGGACTGGTGAAGTCCGTGGGTAAGGAATATGCGGAGACCGGCATCACCGTGAACGGTCTCGCACCCGCGGTCATCCGCACGGCCATGGTAGACAAGGTGGAGCCGGAGCAAGTGAAATACATGACCGATAAGATTCCGATGAAGCGTTGCGGCACGCTTGACGAAATGGCCGCGATGGTCTGCTGGATCGTTTCTCCGGAAGCGAGTTTTAATACCGGATTCACCTTCGATCTCTCAGGGGGACGCGCGGTTTATTAAGGCTTCGAATCCGAACGAATTCACTGAACCCAATCGACGACCCCCGTGATCCGATCGACTCGATTTCCAGGCCTGCGCGCGCGCTTCGGGGTGTCCCGATGGGATATCACGCCCGGGCTTGATGTCGGGGTGAAAAACTGGGGAGCCACGGATCGCTGGTTCGCGCGCGGGGCGCATCGCCCGCTTACCGGCACGGCGTTGGCGATTACGGAAGACTCCAACCCGCCCTTGTTGCTCATCAGCCTTGATCTCGGCTGGTGGCGTGCCCGGGCCGATGCCGATCGACTTCGCCTGGCGTTGTGCGGCGCCCTTGACCTGCCGGAGGAAAACCTGATCGTCCACCTCACTCACACCCACGCGGCGCCATTGCTCGATTCCGAACCGCCGCCCGAGTCGAATCCAGAGGCGACCATCGCCTATCTCGAAACCCTTCGCGAGGCCTGCCTCGCGGGTGCCAAGGCCGCCATCGAAGATCTTCGGGAATCCTCGCTCTTGTTTCATACCGGTAGGTGCGGGCTCGCCACTCATCGCGATTTCCCCGACCCGGACGACCCCAAGCGTTTCCTAACAGGGTTTCATCCGGAGGGAACGGCAGATGACGCTCTGGTCGTCGCCCGCATCTTCGACGATGCCAACCGCACCCGCGTAACGCTGGTTAACTACGCCTGCCACCCGACGACGCTGGCGTGGGCAAACGACCTGATCTCCCCGGATTTTCCCGGCGCGATGCGTGAAGTGGTTGAGACCTCGACGGACTCCCCGTGCTTATTTTTACAAGGCGCCTCCGGCGAACTTTCGCCGTGTGAACAATATGTCGGGGACCTGGCGACGGCAGACCGTCACGGTCGTGTCCTTGGTTATGCCGCGATGAGTTTGCTGGAAATGCTCGCGCCAGGTGCTGGCGACGTGGTCTTTGACGGCGCGCTGGAATCCGGTGCGCCACTCGCGCGGTGGAGTGCGGTGGCGGGTGAACTTCCCCAATCCATTTCTGCGAGTGCGCCTGCCGTTGATCTGCCATTGAAATCCGATCTTCCCGGCCTTGCCGAGATCCGTGCGCAGATGGCGGAGACGCCTGCCGGATTCGCATACGAACGTCTCGTCCGCCAGCTCCGCGTGCGGGAATCGGTCGGCGACGGCGCAACATCAAGAGAGCGAATCTGGAGCTGGAAACTGGGTGCGCTTTCCCTCGTCGGCGTGCCTTTCGAAGCTTATTCGGCCCTGCAGAGCGAACTCCGTGCGGAGTGCCCGCATCGCCTCGTGCTCAACCTCGCCAATGGCAATCACGGCTACCTGCCGCCCGCGCCGCTCTATCACGGCCGCTCACTTTATACCGTCTGGCAGACGCCCTACGCAGAGGGCTCTCTGGAAGCCGTCACGAAACTTGCCCAAGAAACACTCAACTAACTTCTCCATTCAATTGTGAACACCGATTTCCAACTACCCTTTGCCGAAGCGGCATTCAGTTTGCAGCGCTGGGACTACATCGCCATTGCCCTGTTCTTTATCATCCTGTCAGTGGTGGGCTACCGGGCGGGGCGGGGGGAACGGGCGAACTCGGAAGCCTACTTTCTGGCAGGCCGAAAATTGCCGTGGTATGTCGTCGGCGGCTCGTTCATCGCCTCGAATATCTCAAGCGATCAGTTCATTGGCATGGTCGGGGCCGCGATGGTCTATGGTGTCTGCGTTTCGCTCTACGAGTGGGCGAATGTTGCCACCTACGCCCTCCTGATCTGGTTCTTTGTGCCCTTCCTGCTCGCGTCCAAAGTCTTCACCACGCCGGAATACCTCGAGAAGCGATTCAGTCCGACGGTACGGACTCTGTTTGCGGTGGTGACAGTCATCAGCAATGTCGTCGCCTTCCTGGCTGCCGTGCTCTACGGCGGAGCGCTCGCCTTGCAGGGATTGTTCGGTTGGGAACTGTGGCCATCGATTATCGGCCTCGGTCTCGTTGCCGGGGTATGGGCGGTCTATGGCGGTCTGTCGTCCGTGGCATGGACGGACCTTTTCACGGTCACTGTCATGCTCGTGGGAGGCATCCTCGTGACCGTTTTCGGCCTCTTGGCCCTGGCGCCGGAAGGCGGGGGAATCATCGATGGTTTCCATGTCATGCTCGAACGCAACGAGGCCACAAGCGGCCAGTGGAAGGAGGCTGTTCAGAGCAATACCCGGGAATTGGCGGGCACCGAGACCTACAACCGTCTCTCCGTGATTCAGCCGGTGACCCATCCCATGACGCCCACCGTGAGCATGATCACCTTCCTGCTCTCCGTCAGCCTTTGGTATAATGTGCTCAATCAATTCATGATCCAGCGGGTGCTCGGAGCGAAGAATATGTATCACGCCCGGATGGGGATCGTGTTCGCGGGTTGGCTCAAAGTCATTCTGCCCGTCATCACGATCGTTCCGGGGATGATCCTGTTTGCGATGAAGCCGGAACTCCTGCTGATCGAACCGTGGGGGGATGTCAAACCGGCCGCCGACAAGGGGTATGTGCAGCTCATCCAGGAACTCGTCCCCGCCGGATTGCGCGGACTGTTTCTTGCGGCCCTCTTCGGTGCAATCCAATCGACCGTCAACAGCGTCCTGAACTCGACCTCAACGGTCATCACCTTCGATCTCTACCGTCGGCTCTGGCGGCCGCAGTCGACGGACCGGCAACTGGTCGTCGTTGGCGTGGTGGCCTCCGTCGTCGTCCTCGCGGTCGCGATCGTGATCGGCAGGTTCGTCGGCGATCTGGGCGGAGGACTCTTCGAATACGTCATCTCACTCTACGTGCTCTTCGCTCCCCCCTTTGCCGCGATCTTCCTGCTGGGGATCCTGTGGCGACGGGTGACGGCCCCGGCGGCGCTGGCCACCGTCATCGTCGGGATGTGCGCCGGCCTCGGCTTGAAGATTTTCCTGACCAACGCCTCGGATTACCCCGTCTGGCTCGGCTCATTTCCGAACCAGGCCTCGATCCTCTATCTGATCTGCGTGTCGACCTGCGTGATCGTCACCCTCACGACCCGTCCGCCAAGACCGGAGCAGGTCACTGATCAACTCTGCATGAACTGGAAGCGCCTCAACATCTTCAGTAACCTCGGCGACCGTTGGTATAAGAACGTGGTTTTCTGGTGGCTGTCTTACTCGATCGTGATCATCCTGCTGATGATGTATTTCACCGGATGGTTCTTCCCCACGGGCGGAGCGGAATAGAATTTCAAACATGAAATGGAGACACACCTGAACAAGGAATCTGATATGAAGCGGTAGGGTCTGACCGATGAACAGTTGAGAGAGTCTCGCGAGGAAGGGTTCGTGGTGGCCCCCGGGTGTTTAGATCGGGAAGCCCTTTGTCGTGCCGCGGAAGAGGCCATCGATGAGTTGATCGAGAGGGCCGTTGATGACCCGGTTATGCTCGCCCAAGTACTGGAGCCCGAACCCGTCGCCGGGAGCCGGGTGACCCGGGCCAACCGCTAAAAATTTTTATAGCCGGATCCGCGATTCAAATTCCGGCGGCCCCGGGTGGGGTGCGGGTATTTTTAAAATAGCACCTTCGAGGGTATTCGATCCCGCCGTGCCGCCTGCGCTGGTGGTGTAGAATTCATCCAGATCCGGACCACCGAAGCAGAGAGAGGTTACCTTGGCCACCGGGAGGATGATCTTTCCCAACACTTTACCGAATAGATCGTGATGCACCACGGCGGAACTGTCCCAGCGGGCCGACCAAATGTGCCCTTGGCGATCAACCGTCAATCCATCTGGGATCCCTTCCTTCTTGGATGCCTGGGAGACGAGGGCGGGGAAGTCCAGTTTGCCGGTTTCGCGGTGATGATTGTATTGGTAGATGCGCCGTCTGGTCGAACAGGTTAAATAGAAGGTCTTCAGATCCGGTGCGAAGCCCATACCATTCGAACAGCCGGTCCCGCGCCAGAGGGAAGTGATCGTGCCATCGAGATCGACCCGATAGACTCCCCCACTCTCGTCTGTCTTACCGATGCTCCCGGCATAGACCCACCCTTCGGGATCCGCGATGACATCGTTGAACCGCTCCAGACCGTGATCGGAATAGGTAAGTAAGACATCGACGCTGCCGTCGGGATGGAGCAGGGCGAGGTCGTTGATGCGGAACAGTAGGAGAACGCCATCGGCCTGAAAGGTGAACCCGCCGACCGTGGTACCGTGATAAAGGAGTTTGTGTTCCTTGGTTTATGGATTGAAGCGATGAACTTTTCCGGCGTCGATTTCGGCCCAGTAAAGGCACTGATCTTTGGAACTTCAGAGAGGGTTTTCTCCAAGGAGGCAATGCTTGTTGATGACTGGAGTAACGAGGTGGGAGGACATGAGGTTTGGGGTGTTTTCACGGACCCTACTTTCACGGGAGCGGGACCGAAGAGAAGAGAGCAGCCGCACACTCATACCGGGGGAAGGGTGCGACGCTTTCGAGGCAGCGCAATCCTTGGCGCCCATGGAATCGGCCGGGGAAATGTCGGATTTGTTCATGTATTTCTCGCCGACAATCCATTCCCTCGATCAATCTCCCGCGCTAGGGTGGCTTTCGACTTCCTTGGAGAAAATTGAGGAAGAACCGATGCAAGATAGCAGTATTCAGTAAAGGCAGAAAATCGAATCAAGCGAGCAAGAATCATGAACAACGAAGAACAAAGTCACGAGAATAAGAATGAAGGGCAGAGCGGTTTGTCTCGAAGAGGATTCCTGCACGGAATCGGAGGAGCAGGTGCCATACTTGGCATGGTCGGAAGTGCGTCTGCTGACGAGGCTCCGAAGGGCGCTGATGGAAAAGTCATTCCGGGATTTGAAAAAACCAAGAAAGACCCGAATGCGGCCAAGGGATGGCAGCCAGTTTCCGATCGCAAGGTTCGCGTTGGCATCGCGGGATATGGTCTTTGTAAATTTGGTGCGGCTTTCTCTTATCAAAGCCATCCCAATGTCGAAGTGGTCGCCGCTACGGATCTCGATCCGGGGCGTTGTGCCGCCCTGGCCAAGGCGGTGGGTGCGAAGAAGACCTACCCGTCCTGTGAAGAGATGATCAAGGACAAGAGCATTGAGGCAATCTACATTGCGACCGATGCGCCGAGCCATGCGCGCCTGGCGATCATGGGACTGAATCACGGCAAGCACGTCGTCTCTGCGGTTCCTGCGGTCTTTGGATTTGAAGCCGAGGGCCAGGCGGAGGAACTTTTTAATGCCGTCAAGAAGAGTGGCATGAAGTATCAAATGAATGAGACCTCTGCGTTCCATGCCTCCTGTTACGCGAAGCGGATGCAGTATCAGGCCGGTGCCCTGGGTAAGATCATTTACTCCGAGGGCGAATACTGGCATGACTTCGGAGCCAAGGGGCTTCCCGGATACAATCCCAAGAACGGGAAGATCGATCTCAATGGATGGCGAAAAGCCCTTCCGCCGATGTGGTATCCCACCCACGCGGCGGCCTATTATGTGTCCATCACCGGCGGCCGCTTCACGGAAGTGTCCGCAGTTGGCACGCCCGGTCTTTATCCTGAATACAATGGTGGCGACAACCAGCATAAGAATCCCTTCGGCACGGAAATCGCGATGTTCAAAACCAGCGAAGGCGGTATCTCGAGGATCGGTGGCAGCTGGGACATGAAGAATGCTCACGGTGAGCAAGGTCGCGTCTACGGAGAAAAACCACATAACAATGCCATCAAGGGAGATCGTCCGTCCTTGCCACCCAGTGTTGAAGGTGGCGGCCATGGAGGTTCCCACGGACAGCTGACGAATAATTTCATCGAATCTATTTTGCTCGATAAACAACCCAATGTGAATGTCGGGGATGCCTTAAACATGACCTTGGGTGGCGTCATTGCTCACAAATCGGCACTGAAAGGTGGCGAGTGGATGAAGATTCCCCAGTATGATTTGTGATCCCAAAAGTAGCGTGGGATGATACGATATAATCGTAAATCCTTGTGCCTCGCCATGATGGCGCTGGCCGTGCCAGTAGTGGTCGGCAAGCCTCTCAGCGAACCTGAATTGAAAAAGGCGCGCGGCCTGTATTTGCAGATGGGCTGCGTGGGTTGCCATCAGCATCCTCATCTCACGCAGGCTCCCGGGCTCGCGGCGGTCTCTGAAAAATATGTCGCGACCGGAGGGGGATTGGATTTGATCAAAGCCTCCCTCGTATCCGGGAGTGTCGGCAAATGGGGGAAGGTGGAAATGCCGCCGCAGGGTCAATTGCAAGAAGCCGATCGAGACTTGTTGGCGCGCTGGGTGCTCGGCTTGCAGGCGTCCGGGGAGAAACCGCCGGGAAGCTCCGGGACGCTTGAGGTATTTGCGAAGACAACGGGTTTCGACGCCGGGCAGTGGACGCAGTATGACTACTTTGGCCCACGCCTGGTGACGGTCGGGTGGAACAAGGAAACGGAAGATCTCAGTCTTCGAAAAGGCGGAGGTGCCGCCGTCGCCGGCCTCTACCGAACGGGACTCGGGCGTGCCCCGGCCGACCCCGTGACGCTCACCGTCAAGGGTGTCGAGGCAGCGGGGAAGCCATGGGGGCAGGTAGGCCTGATGATTTCCACCGTGCCGCAGCCGCAACTGCTTGATTCCCAAGTCCGGTATGAATGGGTGCTGCGCCGTGAGACCAACGGGCCAGGCTGGGTCTACCGGGTTCGCAAGGACGTCGGCAGAGGAAGCTACGAGTTGTATTCGAGCGAGCTTGTTGATCCTTCAGTCCCGGTGAAGTTGGATATCGTTCGCAACGGGGACCTTTATGAGTTCCATGCCAATGGAGTCCTCCATTACACCACAGGCTCATTATACGACCGTTATGTGGCGATGCGGAATGCCATGTCTTATGTCGGAATTACCTTTGGCGGCAGCCATGCGATGAGCGCGACGGTCGACGACTTCGCTCTCGGAATACCAGTGCAGGGCGTCAGTGAAAATACGCAACCTGCTCCCTCCGGGGAGGATCTGTTCATCGAACAGCGCAATGGTTCCATCATTCAAGTCTTGGATCAAGCGGTGGTCTATCGGACCTACCTGCTCGATGCGCCGTCGCGGGCGATCGCGGTGGGGCTGCCCGGTGATGTCTCCTTCGGTTTTGATGCGCAAAACTGCCGACTACTGTATGCTTGGCGTGGCGGATTTCTCGATGTTACGAAATCGTGGAAGGGCTTTGGCGGATGGTATTCGAAGCTTCTGGGCGAGAAATTTCACGTGGCTCCTCCGGGATTTCCGCTGCGCATCGGGAATCTGCAAAAGGAACCGGAGGTGCGGTTCAAAGGTTACGATCTGGTGGACGGCTACCCGGTCTTCAAGTATCTCGTCGACGGCAGCCCGGTGCGGCATCGCATTTTAATCACCGAGGATCAGAAGTCAGTTCAACATCACTTCGATCTCCCGGGAAACACCAAGCCCGTCACTTTCCTGGCCGATGAAAATCATCAATCCGCGGATGCCGATTGGAGCGAGGGCCGCTGGAAAGTTCAGGGGGACAAACAGGCCAAGTTTTCAATTTCAACCGGAGCGACTCCATGAGAATACTCACCACACTTCTCGCGCTCTGCGCCACGCTGCAACTGGCAGCCGACGAATCGTATTCCGTCCAGAAAGTCCCGGTGCCTGACAAGGTGGTGCTGGAGGTCTCCGGGCTCGATTACGCGCCGGACGGGACGCTGTATATTTGCACCCGCCGAGGCGACGTGTGGACGGTCAAGGATGGTGAATGGAAGCACTTCGCCTGGGGTCTTCATGAAGCCATGGGGCTCTGCCTGGGAGAGAAGAAGGGGCAGGTCTTTGTTTCGCAGCGTCCCGAGATCACCGAGTTGGTGGACACGGATGGCGACGGGGTGGCAGATCAATACAACACGCACAGCGATGGCTTTTCCTCGGTGCACAGCTTCCACCAGTATACCTACGGTCTGGTCCGGGATCGCGAAGGAAACCTGTGCGGCGTCTTGTCCTGCACCGGATTAACCAAACCCGACGGTACTCCAGCAAGTTCCAGCGGGTTCTCCAACGAGCCCTTTCGAATGTGGTCTTTCAAAGTGACACCCGATGGCGAGTTCAAGCCCTGGTCATCCGGGCTACGAACCGCCAACGGCATCGGAACCAACCTCGACGGCGATCTTTTTTCCGCCGACAACCAGGGGGACTGGGTGGGGACCTCGATGCTCCATCACCTCACCGAGGGTGCCTTTCATGGCAATGCCAAGGCGCTACGATGGGACGAGACTTTCAAGTATCGCGATGACCCTGAGAAGGCTCCCTTGGCGGAACTCGACGAACTTCGCAAGATGCCGGCGATTCATTTTCCACACGGCGAATTGGCCAATTCGCCGGGGGCACCGATCTGTGACACGACCGGCGGGAAGTTCGGCCCCTTCGCCGGGCAGATGTTTATTGGCGACGTGGTGCAGCCCAACCTGATCCGCATCGCGCTGGAGAAAATCAAGGGTCAGTATCAAGGTGCCTGTTTTCCCCTCATCAAGGGAGGACCGCTCAAGCGTGGTATTTGCCGGCTGGCATTTTCGCCGGAAGGAGAGCTGATCGTTGGTCGGGTCGGCGAGGGCGACTGGGCCCGCGGCAAGCCGGGCAGTGGTCTTCAGAAGATCGTCTACAAGGGGAAGACGCCTTTCGAGGTTCATTCCATCCAGTTGGTCAACGACGGCTTCGTGCTGCAATTCACGGAGCCGGTCGACCCGGCGGTGTGCGGAAACAAGGCGCTCTACCAACTCACCAACTACCATTACAAATACTCTGGGGCATACGGCTCGCCCAAGACCGACCTCAAGGCGGTCGCAGTCAAGGCGGTTGAGATCGCCGACGATCACAAGAGCGTGTTTCTGAAGATCGACGGACTGACACCGCGCAAGGTTTACGAGTTCAAGCTAACCGGCGTCCTGGGGCAGGGTGGGGGAGGCCTGCGCAATGCCATGGCTTATTACACGCTGAACGAGTTGTCCGAATCGCAGTTCGATGCTGCTGCCCCGGGCGCATCCCCGATCGCGAGGAAAAGCGTGAAGCGGGTTTTCTTCCCCTATGTCCCGTCCATCAGCGATACCGTAAAACGCTCCCTGGATGAACAGGCAATTCTGTTTCGTGAGCTGGGCTATGATGGCGCTGGCGAACTCGCGCAGGAACTCGGCTTCCCCGGCTTCGGTCATCCCAAAGGCGTCACCGTCGCGCAGCGGGTCGCGTCTTTGGAGAAGCAGGGACTGCGCCTGTTCTTGGCGTCAGGCCAGATACGTCTGGAGGCGGCACAGCCGATTGATTTGGCCAAAGTGAAAGAAATCATGCCCGCCCTGGCCAAGCACAAGACCACGTTGGGTGTCGTCCTGTCAGGCAATCGCAAGGCGGACCTCGATGCCAAGGCCGTCGCGGTGCTCAACCAACTTGCTGACATTGCCGAGCCGCACGGGGTTGCCATCGCGATCTACCCGCACGCCGGCGATTACTCCCAGACGGTGGAGGAAGCGACCCGCGTGGCGGCGAAGGTGAACCGTCCGCAGCAGGTCGGTGTCATCTTCAATCTCTACCACTGGATGCTCGTCGATCGAGACCGTGACCTGAAGACGGTGCTGACGGAGGCCCGTCCCTGGTTGAAGGTCGTCAACATCCACGGAAGCTCAAAAAGCAAGGCGCAGACCCTGCCGCTTGATCAGGGCGATTTTGACTTGAGCCAGGTCATCACGATTCTCGATGAGATTGATTATCGCGGCCCGGTCGGCTTGTTCTGCTACAGCATCGACGGAGATGCCAGGAAGCACCTCACTGCTTCGATGAGCAAGTGGAAGTCCCTGACTGCGACGAGCGATGGGTGCCAAGCGCCGGAGGGCGCGATCATCCTTTTCGACGGCACCGACACCTCGGCGTGGATGCAGCACAGCGGGATGCGAATGCCGACCGACGAAGAAATCAAGAACGCGCCCGCTTGCCACTACAAGATCATCGACGGTGCGCTCGAGGTGAACGACCCGGGGCACCTCGTGACCAAGCAACGCTTTAACGATTTCAGGTTCCACGCCGAGGTTTGGCTGCCCGCCGAAAACGGGATGAACAGCGGGATCTGGACCCATTTCCGATACTGCAACGAGATCCGGGGCCGCGGCGAGAAGGACGCCAAGTATCGGCTCGGCGCGATCTATGGTTTGAAGCCGCCGGATGTCGACGCGAGCAAACCCGCTGGCGAATGGCAGACGCTCGACATCACCTTCCGCAATGCCCGCTTCGACAAGGCGGGTAAGAAGACCGGGAAGGCGCGCATGACTGTTTTGCTAAACGGGAAAAAAATCCACGATGACGTCGAACTCCCGAGCCACTGCCCGACCTTGATCGAGCCGGAGGGCGCAAAACCGGGACCCATCGTACTCGAGAACCACAGCGCCTCAGGCCGGGTGCGTTTTCGAAATATCTGGGTTCTTCCGCTTTAAGCTATGAGTAAAAAGACTGATAAGATCCGACTGGGGGTCATTGGGATGGGCGTCGATAACATGGCGTCCACTCTGGCGCTGCTCAAAGATGAGCCCGATCTCCGCTACGAGATCACCGCAGTATGCGCCGGCTCCCAGGCCACGGTCGATGCCGTCCTGGATCGCTATAAAATTCCGTTCGGCTCGGTCGATTACCGGGAGATCGTCACGCGCGACGATGTCGATGTCGTCGCCATCTTTTCGCCGGATCACCTCCATGCCGATCACTGCAGGGCAGCGCTCGAGAACGGCAAGCACGTCGTCTGCACCAAACCCATGGTGACCTCTTTCGATGATGCGCAGGAGCTGGCGGGTTTGGCCCGGGACAAGGGGCGCAAGTTTCTCGTCGGGCAGACCATGCGCTTCGACCGCCAGTTCCTGATGGCCAAGAAACATTATGAGGACGGGGATCTGGGGCGCTTGATCGCGGTCGAGAGCCACTACATCCACGACATGCGACCGGTCTACGAGTTCACCCCGTGGCGCCTCGAGGTGCCGCAGGATTTCATGTATGGTGGGTGTGTCCACAGCCTCGATGTCATCCGCGCCTTCGCCGGGGACATCGAATCGGTTCACGCCTTCGCAAACAAGGGCGGGATGACGGAGGGGTATCCTATCGAGGACAATTTTTTCATCAACGTCCGCTTCGAGTCAGGAGTGATCGGCAGGGTGTCGGGTCTCTATGGCGTCGTCCATCCGCCCATCCCGATGATGCAGTTCCGGCTCTTTGGCGACAAAGGATCATTGCAAGCGGACTTCACCGACAACGAACCCGGCGAGGTGCGGGTCGTGAACGACAGCGATCCGGAACATCGGCCCGTGGTCACCGGTTTCGAGCCGGAAACGGACTTGAGTGCCTATGGGCACGGCGCCACCGTGATCCGATATATGCGGCATTTTCAGGAATGCCTGGATCACGACCGCGACCCGGTCCCGGGCGTTCTGGATGGCGCCAATTCGGTCGCGGCTGGAGCCGCGGCCTGGGAGTCGATCAAGACGGGGCAGGTGGTCAAAGTCTCCAGGATCACTTGAGGGAGGAACCACGCTCCGGCGCCTCGTTCCACCTATTCCAAAGGGATTCCCGGTCCGGGGACACGTGTATGTCTCCGGTTGCAATCCCAACGGGATTCTCACCCCCTGACACCTCGGAAGTGGTCACAATCGAATAAAGTTTGATATACCAGACCGTTCAAGAGGAAAGGGGGAGCTCGATCACCGAATTTACCGACGGCTCCGGCTGGTGAGGTGGCGGAGATCCCGCTCGGCGGCGGCCTCACTCTGGTCCCCGACGACACCTGACGGGCAGGCAACTCACCCACCAAAAAACCGCTGCCAAAATAGACCTTGGCAATGCGGTCCGGAAATCTACGCTCTTGACCAATGAAGACCGTGCCAAAATCTCCCAATCCCGTCAAAACCCGACCTGGATTAGCGCCATGTCCTACTGAAATTTCCACCCCTCTTCCCCCCGCACCCCCTGCGGTCCGCCCCAACCGCGCCTTCTGACCCCTTCCACCAAAAGTAATTTCTAGCAGTCCGACCTGTCCTCGTGAAACTCTTTGGCGTATCTGAATACGTGATTTAATATTCAAAGCCTGACAGAATCCCAGCAGTTTCAGGCTTCCCGGTCTACCTGACCAAATACTGGGCAGGCAACTTTGAGAATAGTGAAAAGTAACAGTATGATTAGCCGGATCGATCCGTAGAATCTTTACGCATTTCCGGCCCTAATCCACGAAATCCTTGCGAGTGCCGACGGGACGAATTGAGCTGTCAGAGTCGGAATGATTCCAGAGTGAGGTTAATAGAATGAGTAAGACAACTGATGACGGGAAAGCCGTGGAAAAACTCGGCGAAGCAAGAGATGGTGTGGTCAGGGAACTGCGCAATCGCGGATATTCGCTGATCACTGACACACCCACCTGCTGGAATACTCCCGAGTGTTCATCCCCCGAATTCAGCGATGGTGATCTGGATTTGTAGCAGATTAAGGAGCACGATTAAGTAAGGACTGAAGGCATGGAGCAGCAGCATGAGATCAACTTGTCGAAAGAGCAGTGGAAGACACAACAGACCTTGATTGTCCGCGCGCGCGATCCCAACGACAGCCAAGCCTGGGACGAATTCACCGACTATTATGCGGGCTTTATTCGCATGGTGCTGATGCAGCTGCACGCGCCCCTGGATGACCTCGAAGATCTTAGTCAAACCATCTTGGTGAAGTTATGGCAGAACCTGTCAACAATGGAACTGGGCCGTGACCACGCCAGGTTTCGGACATGGCTGGGGACGGTCATCCGCAATACCTTCTATACGCATTGCAGCCAGGCTGCCTCGCGAAAACGCCGGGAGATCAACGCCGCCGTCGCCAACGTCGTACCACCGGATATTGAGGACATCATTGAAAGCGAGTGGCGGAAACACATCATTGCGCTGGTCATTGAACGCTTGAATGCCAGTTTTTCAGGCAAGGCCATGGACGTTTTCACGATGACTCTCGATGGACAGTCCGTTGAGGATATCGCGTCGGCGCTTGAGTTGACCAAGGACTCGGTCTACGTGCTGCGCAATCGTGTCCAGTCGCGCTTCCGCAAGGAGGCAAGACAGTTGCGCAGTTACCTGGAGTTTGACCAATGACGGCAGAATCGAGAGACCGAACCCAAGCCTTGAACAATCTGTTTGAGGAAGCGTTTGAGGAGATTGATCCGGCAGCAGAATCGCCTCTTTACGGCCAGCTCTGTTCGCTTCAGGAGCGCTACGGTCAAGCTGAACTGATTGCGGTTGGCGGCATGAAACGCATCCTCAAGGTCCTCGATCGACACGGTAATCGTCACGTCGCGATGGCTCGTTTGCATGAAGACGCAAGCGATTTGCTCTTTGATCCATTGATTCGCGAGGCACGGCTGACAGCGTTGCTCGAGCACCCGAATGTCATCTCCGTCCACGATGTCGGCGTCGACAAAGACGGGAAGCCGTATTTCACGATGGATCTAAAAGCCGGTGATGGACTCGATGTGGTATTGCAGAAGGCCCTTGCGGATGGGGGGTATCCGCTGGCGGATCGACTCGAGATCTTCCTCAAGGTTTGCGATGCGATCACCTACGCGCATTCGTGTGACGTCATTCATCTGGACTTGAAGCCGGCCAACATTCAGGTCGGTCATTATGGCGAAGTGTTGGTCTGTGACTGGGGCTTGGGAAAACTGATCGGCGGCACTGATGAGATCGGTGATGAAGTGTTGCTCAATCCCGATCTTTTGAGCGGAATGACGGTGTACGGTCAGGTTAAGGGAACTCCGGGCTATATGGCACCAGAGCAGATTCGCGGCGAAGACCGGGACAAGCGCACCGATATCTACGCATTGGGCGCCCTGCTTTACGCCGTGCTGACCTGTCGACCGCCCCTCGACGGTGACACCGACGCCATGCTGCAGGCGGCAGTGTCCGGTGATATTGTGCCGCCAACCGGGCGCGGGAGCGGCGTTCCCGAGAGCTTGAGTGCCGTGGTCATGAAGGCGATGGCGCTGGAACCGGCCGATCGCTATGCGTCGGTGAGTGACTTGATCACAGATGTCCGCGCGTTTCTTGGCGGCTTCTCTCCCGTAGCCCATGAAAGTGGGCTGTCGACCGAGTTTTTGTTGTTCTATCGCCGAAATCGCGTCAGCTGCAATCTGGCCGCTGCCTTCGTGGCGATGGTGGTGGTGGTGACAGCCTTGTTCGTTGACCGCCTGAGCGATAAGCGTGTCCAGGCCGAGGCCTTGGCGGCGCATTTGCGAGAGGAAAAGCAGGAGACCGAGACACTCGCGGCACGGTTGCGGGTAGAAAAGGAGGAAACCGAGACACTCGCGGCGCGTTTGCGGGTGGAAAAGGAAGACTCAGAGGCATTGCTTCGGGAGGTAGGGCTACTGGCCACGGCGCTTCCCAGCGATTTGGTCGCCACTGGCGATCAGTTTAGCAATCACTTCTTTTATCAACGACCATTGGTGTCCCATGAACTGGCGATGCGTTCGGTGAACGACATGATCCGTAGCGAGCCGGAGCGCGCCGATGAGGCGCGCGCACAGCTTGCGTATCTCTGCTTCATGAGCGCAGAGTTTGCTAAGGCGAAGCCGTATTTTGCGATCAATCCCGAGCGCATGCGCGGGCTTGTCAGGCTCAATGAGGTGTTGGGTCAATCCTTTGATCCGGATCAGCATAAGACCTCGGCAACCCAGCTGGCCGGGATCATTGAGACGGTGCAGTCGATGAAACGACACACGCTGGCAGAAAAGATCCTCTCCTACGATTACGCCTCGTTGGGATATCGGGAGGGGTATGAACTGGCTGTCAAGGCAATGTTTGGCGATCATGCGCACTGTTTCAGCTACGAGGCAGAGACGCAGACACTGACGATCGATGGAGGCGGCGAGTCTTTCTCTCTGCGAACGAACCAGGGGCAGTATCCGCTGCGGTTTCTGCCGATAAAGCGCTTGATTCTTATTGATACGTTGATTTCGAACAGTTCGGAAATCGCCGGCCTGAAGATGCTTGAGGTGGCTGATCTACGCGGCAGTCAAATCAGCTCCATGGGGGATCTAAACATGTTCCCGCAACTAAAAACGCTGACTGTTCGGCCTGACCAATTGTCTCAAAAAGAGAAGGATAAACTGCGTCCACAGGTTCGCATTGAATAGCGAGGTTCGGTCGAGGAAGCGAAGGCCCTAATCTCAGGGGAATGCCCCGGAAGCGAAGAGTTAACGAAGATGGAGCGGGCGCGGAACGTGAGATTTGGAAAGGAGGCACTGGAGGCGATTCATGCCCGGTATTCCTATCGAATGCATTCGCTCAGTGAATTTTTCAAAGGAATACTGCAACGGTTCACCTGCTGGTTTAATCGGGAGCACGGGCGACGCGGGACGCTCTGGGAATCGCGGTTTCGGAGTGTGATCGTGCAGGATGGCTTGGCCGCCAAGACAATGGCTGCTTACATCGATTTGAATCCAGTAAGGGCCGGAATTTGTGGAGACCCGGCGGATTATCGATGGAGTTCCTACGGGGAAGCAGTTGGCGGTGGTCGCGGTGCCAAGAAAGCCCGGGAGGGCTTGGTGCGGGCGATGTATTCGTTCGGAAGCAAGAAGGTATGTGCGCGGAGTTGGGCGCAAGGCGGAGTGGGAAAGCAATACCGCAAAATCTTGATTTCGGAAGGGATGGAGCAGGGCGAAGAACGAGGGAATGTGCAGGGGAAGCAGCGGGTGGTCGTTCGCAAGGGTATGGATCGCAAAAAAGCAAAGGCGGAATTGGAACGGCTTTCGGAGGATCAGGCGCGGGAATTGAAGATTTCCAAAGTGATTCAATGCCGTGTCCGCTATTTCACGGATGGCGCGGTGATCGGATCCAAGGGATTTGTGGACCGGGTGTTTGAGTCAAACCGGGAACGATTTGGACCGAAACGGAAGGACGGAGCACGGAAACCGCGAGGGCCCCTTGGCGAAATGGCAGGCGAAATTTGGTCGTTGCGAGACCTCAAAGAAAAAGGGGTGCCGTAGTTGACAACAACACTGCGAAACCAATCAGGATCGCAAAACCGTCGACCGAAATCACACCGTTGAATCCTTCTCGATGTGGATGGCCGTGCCCGCCTAAAGCTAGGCCACATAAACGGCCGGAGCGATGAAGGAGTCTTCAAGACGCTCCCGCCAAAAGCGCATTCCTGGCGGTTCGGTCTTCTCGGGCAGATTGTCAATGACAGCTGTAGATTTCCTCACATGATACCCCTCGTGAAGAGGGAGAAATGCAGTGCTCGTCAGGTCTATCAGCCGCCCGGCGGAGAAAGCATCGGGGCGAGAGCTTCCGCCATGCGGTCAGCCTTCGTCCGCTCTCTGATTCCAAATGTTCCGCCCTCAGAGCTCGAATTAGCCGACGCCTTCTCCTTACTCAAGCTAGATGCAGACAATCTCCGCTGCGTCTATTGCGGAGACAGCTCCACAGAATGGGATCATTTCTATCCCGTCATGCGGGACGGTCAGCCCACCGGCTACCTCACACGGATTCAAAATCTCGTTCCCGCGTGTGGAAAGTGCAACCAATCAAAGGGCAATCGTGACTGGAAAAATTGGATGACTAGCACCGCGCCACTGAGCCCGACCACCCGCGGTGTGAATAAACTGAGTCAGAGAATCAAACGGCTTCGGTCTTTCGAAGCATGGGGCGCAGAGGCAACCGTCGATTTTGAAACCGCACTGGGCAGCGATGCCATGAAGCAACACAACGACTACCTAAAACAAATTCTCAGTCTCATGACCGAGGCCGAAACTCACTCCAAGACTCTTCGCTCCGCACTTCTCGACGAACTCCCACACGTCATTCAGGAAAAGAAGCCATCGCTCTGGAGGAGGCTCTGGCGGCTGGTCTTTGGGTATCGCTGAATTAATCTGCAAGGCATATTACGAGAGCCCCCCCCGCTATCCCCCTGATAGCAATGGTTTCACAATGAGATGATCTAGGGGAATTTGGGGCTGAAATTGCCCTTCTTGGGTGCTCATAACTGCCTCCTCGCCGGTCGTCTCATCGAACGCGTCTCCCGCTTCGTGCAACTCTACCACACCAACTGGGACAGCCACGACGGCCCAGTCGAGAACCTCAACAGCGACTGAAAAAGTCTGCAAGGACGTCGATCAAGCCAGCGCCGCTCTCGTTCTCGATCTCAAATAGCGCGGTATGTTAGAAGACGCCATCTTCCACCTCCTCCTTGGCTTCGACCACGAACAATTCAGCTACCGCTTCCAGGGAAGAGACTTCCGCCTCACCGACCTCCACGGCAAAATCGTAAAGGAGATTTTGCCGTAGCGAGAATCGCAGCCGGCCGCCTACTTCCCAAAGCAGTAGAGCGTCTTCTGACTACGAAGGAACACCCGGTTGTTTGCCAGAGCTAGACTGCAACGTTGGTCGCGCACGGTGCGATCGCCAAACTGAACCTGATGCAGGAGAGAAAACTTCTCGGGATCCGCCGCCACGACAAACACCTGTCCGTTGTGGTCCTGGAAATAGATCTTCCCATCGCCAAGGGTTGGCGAGGCCTCGATCTTGGCACGTGTTCCAATCGTGCCGGTCCAAAGCACTTTGCCACTTCTTGGTTCGATACAGGAAATTCGCTTATCCTTATACTCCCCATTCAGGACATAGAAGTAGCCTTCGTGGTAGAGCGGAGTACAGACATCGGAGGACACCTCGGGATCCTCGCTCTTCCACAACAGCTTGCTAGTCTTCATATCGACGGCATAGACCGGGCTCTTCTTGGGAGCACAGACCAGAACAACGCCACTCCCCGCAACCGGAGAAGGAACAAGTCGCCAGTGACCAATCTTCTTGGGATTCCACGTTTCCCAACGCCAGAGTTCCTTGCCATTGGCTGGGTCGTGACCGGTAAGAGCATCCCCTCCGGCGACAAGAAGCTGCAGGTCTCCCCCATCATCGGTGGTCCGACTGAGAACCGGAGTGGTAAAGGCCTCGAGCGACTCGGCCACCGCCTCGGCCGGACGATCAACCTTCCAGCGCTGCTCGCCGGTCGCAAAATCAAAGGCAACAAGATAGGACGGGATCTTGGTCGCTCCGGCGGGCCCGCGCGACACTTCGCCGTAGTTGAACGGAATATCGCGTTGCAAAATCTGCATGATGAGATTGTCGCCCGAGAGAATGGGACTGGTGGAGAAAGTCCATTGGAAGGCGAAGTAATTGGCACCTTCCGGAATGAGATTTTTACGCCACTCTTCCTTTCCAGCCATGGTGTAGACGATCAGGTCCCCGTTGCCGAAGAAGAAGGCGACCCGCTTACCGTCGGTGACCGGCGAAGGCGTGGCGAAGTCGCTGCGGTCATCCAGATGCACCCGTCCCTTTGAGATCACCTTCGACCAGCGGGGCTTGCCGGTGGCAGCATCGAGGCAGATCGCATGCAGTTCCTTCTTCTCGTGATCAGCCGCGGTGACAAAGACATGGTCCCCCCACACGACCGGAGTGGCAGCCGAACCACCCGGAAGCTGTGCTTTCCACACCACATTCTCGGTAGGAGAGAACTTGGCGGGCAACTTCATCCCTTCTTCCGCGGTGCCGTTGAAGTGAGGACCGCGTTGATTCGGCCAGTTGGGATCAGCAATCGCGACGAGCGAAAGAGACAAGCTAAGCAGGGTATAAGATAGAGTCTTCATCATTTTCTATGCCCAGCGTATGCAATCCGGGGATGAAGACTCAATACGAATTCTGGAATCACCCCGGAATTCCCCGTTCTGACGACACAAAACCGGACCATTCTTCCACCTTTCTCCCCTTAATTAATCTGCCAGCTTAATACAAAGAAAAATCTCAGTTATTCCTTTTAGGAAATTGAG
>ERZ887942.790-NODE-790-length-24295-cov-23.012500_pt1 | contig 24295 bp, 19 predicted proteins | sample MGYA00521099_ERZ887942 | MGnify/ENA primary metagenome ERZ887942 (study PRJEB32303, sample SAMEA104408605) | aquatic metagenome | biome: Brackish water; feature: Pelagic; material: water | place: Baltic Sea | collected 2014-06-07T06:48:00 | depth 16,251 m ...
CTAGCAAGGTTCCGTGCAAGCCGTTACCGATCATCAAAAATAGCATTCCCAGCAACAAGGCCCAGGCATTTCTTAAAAGAGAGGCCATGCAGTCATCTCTGAAATCATTGTTGGGAAACTGCTTATCCAGAACTGTGTATGCATGCGATTTCGGCCTGGGGTTTGTGGGTGTGAAAAGTTGCTTGCGGGGATGGCAGGCCAGATTCGGCCCAAGTGTAGTGGCCCCCCGAGCTTTGGACAGCCTTCGTTGTAAAGGTAACTGTACCGACCTCACTCCACCACTTTTCAGGATCGCAAGGAATTACATTCTAAATGAATTCCTGGTAGGTCGGTTTGATGACGAGTTCGGGGACGACGACGTGCTTGGGGAGCTGGGCGATGGCGACGATGAGGGAGCCGATGTCCTCGGGGTGGACCATGCGGGCTTTTTGTTCGTCGGGGACTTTGACAGGGCGCTCGTCGAGGATGGGGGTGTTGATCTCGCCGGGGAAGATGCTGGTGATGCGGATGCCATTTTGGGCTTCTTCGGCATTGATGGCGGAGGCCATGCCGGTGACGCCGAATTTGGAAGCGGCGTAGGCCATGCCGGCGAGCGGATAGGCGCGTTTTCCTGCGATGGAGGAGATGTTGAAGATGAGGCCATCCTGCCGTTCCCGCATTTCGGGAAGGGCGGCGTGAATGAGGTTGAAGAAGCCGGTGCAGTTGATGGCGAGGAGCTTGTCGAAGTCGGCGGGGTCGATTTCGGAAACCTTACGCTTCACAATGTTGACGCCGGCGGAGTTGACGAGGATGTCGGGGGTGCCGATGTGTTCGAGGAGGGAATTGACGTCCTGACGATTGGAGATGTCGCAAACCTGGACGCGGAGGTCTTCGCCGGCGACTGCGCGGAGTTTTTCTTCGTTGCGACCGCAGATGGTGACGGAGCATCCGGCTTCGGCGAGGGCGCGGGCGGTGCCGAGTCCGACGCCGCTGCCTCCGCCGGTGACGATGGCGGTTTTTCCTGAGAGTGGTTTCATTTAATCAAAGATTGGGTAGTAGGTGTTGAAGGCTTTTTCGCCAAAGACGCCGGGGTCGTTGAAGCGTTTGTGTTGGTCGAGAGATGAGATGGTGTCGAGTTCCTCGTTGTTGAGGGTGAATTCGAAGAGGTCGAAATTTTCGCGGAGGTGATCGGGCGATTGGGTTTTGGGAACGGGGATGGTGCCGCGCTGCATGGCCCAGCGGAGGGCGACCTGGGCGGTGGTTTTTCCGTGGGCCTGGGCGATTTTTTCGAGAACGGGATTGGTGAGGAGTCGCTCGGATTCTTCGGCCATGCCGAGGGGGAGGTAGGAGTCGGCGCCGAAGGGGGAGAAGGCGGTGACGGCGATGTCTTCTTCCTGACAATACCGGAGGAGGGCGTTTTGGCAGAGGTAAGGGTGCATCTCAACCTGAAGGACGGCGGGCTTGATGCGCGCGTAGGAAAGGACATCGCGGATGAGGCCGGTGGTGAGATTGGAAACTCCGATCCGTTTGGTGAGTCCGGCGTCGACGAGTTCCTCCATGGCACGCCAGGTGTCGGCGTAGGGGACTTTGATGGGGCTCATGGCTTCGGCTCCGGCAGTCCAGCCGGGAGGATACATTTTGTCGAAAGGGACGAATTCGAGGGCGATGGGAAAGTGGATGAGGAAGAGGTCGAGTTGCTCGAGGCCCAGGTCGGAGAGGGTGCGCTCGCAGGCGGCGCGCACGTGTTGGGGTTCGTGGTAGGTGTTCCAGAGTTTGCCGGTGACCCAGAGGTCTTCGCGGGTGCAGAGTCCGGCTTTGAGGGCGCTGGCGATGCCCTTGCCGACGAGGGCTTCGTTTCCGTAGTCGGCGGCGCAGTCGAGATGGCGGTAGCCGATCTCGATGGCCTGATGAACGATCTGTGGCGTGAGTTCTTCGGGAATTTTCCAGGTGCCGAGACCGGGCGAGGGGAAGGCGGAGCCATCGGGAAAGAGGTGGGCGGACATTGTGTGGGGAGCTTAGGGAATGACCGAGGCCTTGGGCCACAAAAAAGCCACCTGCTTCGAAAAGCAGGTGGCCGAAAATAAAAAGTGCCAGGAAGCCACGGCAATGAGGGACAAGCTGCGGCTGCTACGTTTCCGTCCTGACCGAATCCACAAGCACACACTCCGTGACTCCTGACGAGGGAGGGATTAAGGGAGAGCGGGTGGAAGGGCAATGATTTTTATTCGCGAGTGGAAGAAAGCTACCAAGTCTGCATCCAGAGGAGAAAAAGAAACATCGATAGCCCCGGAAGAATGATTGCGAGGACAAAGGTGAAGACGGTTCCGTGGGGGGAGGGTGCGGGTTGGTTGAGGCCGAAAGTGATGGTTTTTTCGCCGGGCTGGAGCTCTCAGCTACTTGGCGGCGTTCCGGGCCGCGTTCCAGTGGACGTCCATCTGCTCAAGGGTGGCGTCTTCCAAAGTGATGCCGTCCTTTTTCAGACCTTTTTCGATTAGGTCGAAGCGGTGGAGAAATTTGTCGTTCGTTCCTTCGAGGGCGACTTCGGGGTCGACGTCGAGTTTGCGGGCGAGGTTGGTGACGATGAAGAGGAGGTCGCCGATCTCGGCCTGGAGTTCGGGGGAGGCGGGTTGGCCGGGTTGATGTTTGGCGAGCTCCTCGCGGACTTCGGCGAGTTCTTCGTCGATTTTTTCAGCGATGCCGGTGGTGTCGGGCCAATCGAAGCCAACTTTGCCGGCCTTTTTCTGAAGCTTGGCGGCTTTCAGGAGGGCCGGAAGGCCTTTCCCGACGCCATGGAGGTAGGGTTTTTCCTCGTGGCCTTTTTCGGCGCGTTTGATGTCTTCCCATTGGGCGAGGACGCCATCGGTGCTCCCTACGTTTGAGTCGGCGTAAACGTGGGGGTGGCGGCGGACGAGCTTTTCGCTGATGCCGCGGGCGATGTCATCGAGGTCAAAACGTTTGTTTTCCCGGGCGAGTTCGGCGTGGAAGACGACTTGCAGGAGGAGATCGCCAAGTTCTTCCCGGAGGTTTTCCTGATCGCCGGAGCGAATGGCGGCGACGGTTTCATAGGCTTCCTCGATGAGGTTGGAGACGAGGGATTCGTGGGTTTGTTCGGCATCCCACGGGCAACCGCCGGGAGCGCGAAGACGATGCATGATGGCGCGGAGGCGTTCGATTTGTCTGCCCGGCTCGGCGCAGTGGATCATGTCATCGTCGGTCATCTGTTTTTGCGGGCTTTGTCGAGGGTTTCCTTTTCCTTCCTGGTGAGGGACTGGATGCCTTGCTCACTGATTTTATCGAGGATGCGATCCACTTCTTTTGAGAGTTCGAGGGGGGATTGGTTTTTCTCGCGGACGATGGTGGCGTCACGGGTTTGTTTTCCCTTTGACGGGCTCTGCTCTCCGATCTGTGAGAGTCGGACGACAAAGTCTTTGAGGGGAGGGAGTTTGAGCACGGCGAGGCCGAAAAGGGCGCCTCCCAAGTGACCGGCGCTGCCTCCGGCGTTGTGCCAGTTCAAAATGACGCCGAGGGCCTCGAGGGAGAAATAGACCACGGCGAGGGTTCTCATCTGCATAGGGATGACAAAGAAGAGAAGAACGCGCGCGTTTGGGGCCACGAAGTAGAAAGCGGCGAGAATTCCAAAAAGACCGGCGGAAGCTCCGACCATCGATTTGGTAGGGTCGTTGTCAAGAAAGCCGGGCATAAAGACAAGCAAGGTGTAGAAAATGGTGCCGGCGATTCCGCAGAGGAGATAAAAAGTGAGATAAACCCGGCTGGTCATCCATCGTTCGATGTGTGGCCCGAAGAAGAAGAGCCCGATGCCATTGGCAATGAGGTGTCCGAAGCCGCCATGGAGGAACTGGAAGCTCAGAAAGCGCCAGATCTGGAATTCGTAGAGGGCTTTCTCAATGCTGAAACTGCCCCAGAGGTAGAAGGAGGAGTCACTGAGGCGCTCCCCGGGTCCGGTGAGGAGAACCATGAGGAAAAGAATCCCCACGTTGATAATGAGCAGCCATTTTGTCACCGGTGCTCCCTGGAATGGTCCGGGTATGCCGGAGGGGCGGCCTCCGTGGCCGGGCTGCATGTAGTCGCGATCGTTGTATCCCACGAGGAAGAGGTAGCAGTGTTTGCGGGGTCAGGAAAATGAAACTTTTTCTGGAGGCGATTCCGGTTTCAACTTCTTCCCGATGACTTTGAGCGATCTGGGATGGAATGACTTCTTTGAAGGAGCCTTTAAAACGGTTTCGAAAGAGGGCTGGGTGGCCGGTCGTCTCATTCGTGAGACCAAGATCAACTTCTCGGCTTTGCTCGATGAGGGGGATGAGGTGGATTGTAATGTGGGGGGGAAGGTGTGGCACGATGCCTCCTGCGATGCCGAGTTGCCGGCGGTGGGTGATTGGGTCGCGATTGAGATGGGGGCGGGAGAGAACGATGAGCACATTATTCGAGCCCGGCTGCCGAGGAGCACCTGTTTTTCGAGGAAGGCACCGGGTAAGAGCAGCGAGGAGCAGGTGATGGCGGCGAATGTCGATTATGTCGTGGTGGTGACTGATGCCGGTTCTGATTTCAATCTGCGGCGCATGGAGCGTTATTTCATGATCGTTCAGAAGAGCGGTGCAAAGTGCGTGGTGTTGGTGAACAAATCGGATCTTTTCGATGAGGAGGTGAACGAGAAGGCCCGGGCGGAGATTCAGGAACTCTCACCGGAAGCGGAGGTGCATGTCACAAGTGCGACCCGTGAGGAGGGGTTGGAAGTTTTGAAGTCGTATCTCAAGTCCGGGGTGACCTTGACGATGGTGGGATCGAGCGGGGTGGGGAAATCGACCCTGGTGAACCAGCTGCTGGGTGAGGAATGGTTGTGGACGGGCGAGGTGAACGAGGTGACCGGAAAGGGGCGTCATACCACGGTGGCACGGGAGCTCGTGGTTCTCGAAGAGGGGGGAATGTTAGTCGACAATCCGGGAATCCGCGAAGTGCAGATGTGGACGGATGAGGACACCCTGCGGGACAGCTTTACGGATGTGGAGGATTTGACGCAACAGTGCAAATTCCGGGACTGCAAGCACCAGGGTGACAAAGGGTGCGCGATCGAAGCAGCGGTGAAAGCGGGGGAATTGGATCCGGCGCGCTACGAAGGATTTTTGAGGCTCGATGAGGAGATTGAAGAGCTCAATTTCAGACGAAAAAAGCGACAGATGATCGTCGAGCGCTGGAGCAAGCGGAACAATCGGGTCAAGGCCCGGAACCGGGAAGACCGGATCGAGCTTGAGAAGGAGCAGCGGGGGGAGCTGTAGCTCCCGGCTTATTGGATCCGACCGCGTTGCCAGCTGTCGACGCGCCCGTTGAGGAATTTCACCCAAGCGGCGCGGTAGGGAACGTAGCTGACGCTGCTGCCGAAGCCGTTGTAGGGGTAGTAGCCGCGATGACGTCCATGGCGACCGTGGCCTCCCCATCCGTAGCCGAATCCACCGTAGAATGATTGATGGTAAACCGGTGCGAGGCCGTTGTAGGACCACTTCTCGATGGTTTTGCCTTTTTCCTGTCCTTCAGCCTGTGAATCGGGATGCCCCCACGCCAGGTAGACCGCGCGAGTGGTCATGCCATTTTCAATTTTACCGCTGTCGATCAAGGCCTGATGTCGCGGGCTGAGCGAGCTGTAGAGTTTTGGATTTTCTTCGATCCGCTTGGCGGGAGTGCTGGAGCTGCAGCTTACCGTGAAGAGGGCGAGGATTGAAAGAAGGAGGAGGGGGCGAATCTTCATGGCGGGAAGCTAATTGCGGTCGAAGAGTGGTGCAACTGGTTTTGATTCACGAGGAAATAAGGAGGAGCTCCCGGAGAAGCTTGGCAGCGAGGCAGCAAGAGGCTTCCGTGGGGTCGAGGGTGGGAGCGAGCTCGACAAGGTCGAAGGCGATGAGGCTGTGGTTATCGAGAATCCTGAGGAGAGATTCACAGGTGGGCCAGTCTATGCCGCCAGCCTCAGGGGTGCCGGTGCCGGGAACGAGGGAGGGATCGAAGAAGTCGATGTCAAAGGTGAGGTAAATGGGGGGATTGCCAAACTGCGATAGGGCAGCTCGGAGGGCTTCGGCGGTAGGGGCGACGAGTCGGTTGTGTTTGTGCATTTCCTGGAATTCCTCCCGGGTGCCGGAGCGGATGCCGACTTGGAGGAGTCGGTCGGGGGGGAGGAAATCGAGGGTGCGTCGCATGGCGCAGGCGTGGGAGTTCGGGGAGCCATTCCATTCATGACGGAGATCAGCGTGAGCGTCGAATTGGACGACGAGGAGGTCGGGGTGGTTTTCAAAGGAGGCCTTGATGGGGCCGGGTGAGATGGAGTGCTCTCCTCCGATGATGGCGGGGATGGCACCAGCAGCGAGGATCTCTCGCGTTGCTTCGTAGGCTGCTTTGATGACGGGCTCGGGCGCGCCGTGAGAGATCTCGAGATTTCCGAGGTCAGAAAACCCGATGTCTTCCAGATCGCGGTCAAGGGTGGGCGAGTAGGTTTCGATCCCAGCATCGCTGACAGCGCGGAGGCCATCGGGTCCGCGACGGGTGCCGGGGCGAAAAGAGGTCGTGCCATCGTAGCCGATGCCGAGGATGGCGACCTTGCCAGATTGGAGCTGATTGGAAGAAGCTCCGATAAAGGAAGCGGCGTTGGCGGGGAGGAGGTTCATGTGGTGGCAGGTGTTAACGTGACCGGCTGAGGATGTTCACTGATGGCGAACTTGTTGGGGAGATTGAAAACCCCGGCTCAGCCCGGGGGTGGTATGAGTTTGGTCGTTCGCCCGGGGATGGAAAGGAAGGCTGGAGATTGTTAGCCGAGGCGGGATTTGAAGTCCTGATAGTCGAATTCGCGGACGAGTTCGACCGGGCCGCCGTCGCGCATGATGGCGATGGAAGGGAGAGGAATGCCGTTGAAAGTTGAGTTTTTGACCATGGTGTAGTGGGCCATGTCATGGAAGACGAGTTGATCGCCAATCTTGAGAGGTTCGTCGAAGGAATAATCGCCAATGACATCGCCACTGAGGCAGGTGGGTCCGCCAAATCGATAGGTGTGTTTTTTCTCGCCGGGGAGGCCGGAACCCTCGACATCGGGGCGGTAGGGCATTTCCAAAACGTCGGGCATGTGGGTGGTTGCGGAGACATCGAGAACGGCGATCTGCATGCCATTTTCGACGATGTCGATGACACTGCCAATGAGAACTCCTCCGCCCGAGGAAATTGCTTCGCCGGGCTCGAGGAAGATTTCGAGCTGTGGGTAGCGGGACCGGGTTTCCTTGATGAGGCGAATGAGGCGGGGGACATCGTAGTGGTCCGAGGTGATGAGGTGGCCTCCGCCCATGTTGAGCCATTTCATCTTGCGGAGGTGTTTGTCGAATTTGGCAAAGACGTGTTCAAGGGTACGCTCGAGGGCGTCGGCTCCTTGCTCGCAGAGGGTGTGAAAGTGGAGACCCTCGATTCCCTGAAGGTCGTCTTCATTCATGACGCCAGCCAAGACGCCGAAGCGGGATCCGGGAGCGCATGGGTCGTAAATTTCGGCGCAGGCTTCGGAGTATTCGGGATTGATGCGCAGGCCGGCGGAAATCCTACGGTCAGCACAGAGGATTTGTTCGCGGTAGTGCTTCCACTGGGCGAGGGAATTAAAGACGATGTGGTCGGCCACTTCGACAAGTTTACTCATCTCGTCCGGTTTGTAAGCGGGAGAAAATACGTGAACTTCGCCACCGAAGTCCTCGGCTCCGAGGCGTGCTTCGAAGAGTCCGCTGGCGGTGGTGCCGGCGAGGTAATTTCGAAGGATGGGATAGATCGCGGTGCAAGAGAAGGCCTTTTGAGCGAGAAGGATTTTGGCGCCGGTTTTGTCCTGGACGTGTTTCAAGATGCTTCCGTTGTGGTGGAAGGCGCGTTGGTCGAGAACGTAGGAAGGTGTGGTAAGACCGCTCTCGCGGAAGGCATTGGCAATTTGTGGAATGGCGGTGGCTCCTTTGCGGCTGGATGGAATGGGAGCTTTCACGACAAGGGGGCGCGATGCGCCGGAAGTTGGATTCATTTTGGGATCAAAAATTGAGAGTTGGGTCCGTTTCAGGAAACAAGGGGCAGAGACGATCTCCGCAGTGAAAAGTGATCCGGGTGGGGATCAGTGATGCACGACGCGAACCCTGTATTGGGGTTGCGGTGTCTTGTTGTCTCGCGAAGGGCGCAGGCGGGTCAGGTGACCCGCGCTGCGCCTACAGACTCAATTCTCGATCAACTTCAAGGACATGCCATGGGAGGCCCCAAGCATTCAGATCGTCCATGAAGGGATCAGGATCCAGCTGCTCCAAATTCCAAACTCCAGGACGCAGCCATGCTCCGGAGATGAGTTGACGGGCCCCGATCATGGCGGGGACTCCTGCGGTGTAGCTGATCGCCTGGCTCTTTACTTCCGCGAAGCATTCCTGGTGATCACAAATGTTGTAGATGAACTTGATCTCCTCCTCTCCGGTCTCTTTTGAGGTTCCGGTGATGAGGCAGCCGATGCAAGTCCTGCCTTTGGTGAGCGGGCCGAGCGAGGCCGGATCAGGGAGGACTTTTTGGAGAAACTGGAGTGGGGAAATTTCCACACCGCCGATGGTCATGGGCTCGATGGCGGTCATGCCGACATTCTCGAGGACGGTGAGGTGGTTGATATAGTTGTCCGAGAAGGTCATCCAAAAGCGGATACGTTCGAGGCCGGGGAGGTTTTCGGCGAGGCTTTCCATTTCCTCGTGGTGGAGGAGGTAGATTTTCCTGGTGCCGATTTCTTCGTGTGGGAAATCGAATTCGGTGCTGACGGTGAGAGGCTCTGTTTCCTTCCACTCGCCTTTTTCCCAGTAGCGGCCGGGCGCGGTGATCTCGCGGATGTTGATTTCGGGGCTGAAGTTGGTGGCGAAGGGCAGGCCGTGGTCGCCAGTATTGGCATCGATGATGTCAACGGTGCGGATTTCGGAAAAAAAGTGCTTTAGGGCGTAGGCGCAGAAGACATTGGTGACGCCAGGGTCGAAACCGGAGCCGAGAATGGCGGTAAGGCCGGCTTGCTCGAAGCGCTCCCGATAGGCCCACTGGTATTTGTATTCAAAGTGGGGATTGTCGGGGGACTCGTAATTGGCGGTGTCGAGATAGTGAACACCTGCTTCAAGGCAGGCCTCCATGAGAGTGAGATCCTGGTAGGGAAGGGCAATGTTGAGAAGGAAGTCGGCACCGATTTCCTTCAAAAAAGCGGCGGTTTCGCTCACATTGTCAGCGTCAATTTCCGCAGTCTTAATGTCCACTCCGGTTGCCGTTTTGATGTCTGCCGCGATCGCTTCGCACTTTTTGAGGGTGCGGCTGGCGAGCCAAATTTCGCCAAAGGTGTCGGCGTCTTGTGCGCATTTCTGCGCCACGACGTTACCCACTCCTCCGGCTCCGATGATGACAGTTTTTTTCATGACGATAGACGAAGCAGGAAATCGAAGGTTTCAGCAGAAATGTCAAAAACATTTCGTCGGTTCAGATCACTTTAATATTTGATTGGAGAGTCGGGGAATCGGGACGATGATCATCCCATGTCCATTGAGATCGAATACTGCGAGCAATGAAACTACCGTCCTGAAGCCGACCGGGTGTCGGCTGAGATTGAGAGAACCACGGGTCAAAAAGTGACCTTGGTGGGTGGGGGTGGAGGGATCTTTGAGATCCGCCGTGATGGAGAAGTGATCTGGAAGAAGGAATACAGCGGCCACTTTCCGAAACCGGGAGAGGCCGCCGAACTTTTCTAGCAGAGGCTACTTCATCTTTCCTGCCCTGGGCTGCCCGGAGAGGGGCGTGTGGGACTTTTTGATGAGAGCTTTCATTTCAGCGACGAGCTCGGGCATTTGTTGGGCGAGGTCGTTTTTTTCGAAGGGATCGACATCGAGATTGTAAATTTCGAGGGGTTTCATGCCTGCCTTTTGGCCTTTACGGGGCTTTTGGAATTCGCGGTAGGCTTTCCATTTTCCCTTTCGGACGGCTTGCGAGAAGATGTATTGGTTCTGACCTTTGCAGAACTCGAAGTAGAGGTGGTCGTGGGTTTTCTGAAGTGATCCGGGCGCGCGGAGAGTGGGGAGGAAGGAAATGCCATCGCTTTGCTCCGGGACGGGCAGGCCGAGGAGCTCGCACATGGTCGGGAGGACATCCCAGAAAGCGCTGATGTGAGTGGTGGTTCGTCCGGGGGCGATGACTCCGGGCCAGCGGGCGAGCATGGGGGTCCGGATTCCGCCTTCGTGCATGTCGCGCTTGTGGCCGCGGAGGCTGCCGCTGGAGTTCCAGAATTTGGGGTCGTGACCGCCTTCGAGATGGGCTCCGTTGTCGCTGGTGAAGATGACGAGGGTGCTGTCATCGATGCCGAGTTTTTTGAGCAGTGCGAGAATGTCGCCGATCTGGTTGTCGAGGTTTTCGATCATGGCGGCGAAGCCGGCGATGGGGTTGATGACATCTTCGCAAGTCTCGATCCCGTTTCCGCCATGGACGGTGTATTTTCCGATCACGTGGTCGAATTGAGGATAAACCTTACGCCACTTTTGATGGAGGTGTTTGGGAGCATGCATTGCGGCGTGGGGGACAGCGGTGGGGATGTAGCAAAAGAAGGGTTTCCCGTCCTTCACGCTTCGCTCGATGAATTCCATGGAGTGGTCCATAATGAGGTCGTGAAGGTATTTTCCTTTTTCAAGGGGGATTTCCTTTCCGTTGTGGACGTAAGTCGTGGGGTAATACGTGTGTGCGATTGTCTGACTTTTCCAGCCACAGAATTCGTCGAAGCCGTGGGTGAGGGGATTGGGCTTTCCGGGTTTGTGGGTGTGGCCGAGGCCCCATTTTCCGAAAGCTCCGGTGGCATATCCGGCATGCTTGAAAACCTCGGGGAGAATCACCTGCTTGGGATCGAGGAGTCCGTCGGCCTCGCCAATGTTGCCGCGAACTGCCACTTCCCCGGGCTGTTGTCCGGTGAGGAGGACAGCGCGCGAAGGACTGCAGACCGTGTTGCCGGAGTAGTGCGCGGTGAACTTGATGCCCTCGGTGCCGATGCGGTCGATATTGGGCGTTTTGAATTCCTTCTGCCCGTAGATCGAGAGGTCTCCTAGGCCGAGGTCATCGGCGAGGATGTAAATGATATTTGGCTTCTTTTCGGCGAGGAGGAGGCCGGGGGTGAAAAGGAGGGATAGGAAAAGCTTCTTCATGTGAGGAAGCTTTTCCAATTGGGAGAGGTTCGTCGACTTATTCCGGGTCGACCGGGTCCAATTTCCAGAGCGAAGCGGCTTGGCCCTTGCAAGAAGGGGTGGGTTTTCTATCGGCAGCTTAGGTGCCTTCGCCATCAAAATGACTGAGCTTTTGGTGTCGCTCGCGGATGATTCGAACCACGAGGGCGGTCCAACCGGTTTGGTGGGAGGCCCCGAGGCCCTTGCCGGTTTCGGCGTGGAAGTATTCGTGGAAGAGGAGGTGATCATCCCAGAGCGGGTTGCCGCGGTGCGGGTGGTGGGCACCCACGAAGTGACGGGAGCCGTCCGGGCGGGGCATGAAGAGCTTGATGAGACGGTCGCAAAGGTCGATCGCGATTTCCCGCAGAGTCAGAAGTTTGCCGGACCCGGTGGGATATTCGATGGTGAAGTCGTCGCCGTAAAAGTAGTGGTAGCGTTCGAGAGCCTCGATGAGAACGAAGTTGGTCGGAAACCAGATGGGACCGCGCCAATTGGAGTTTCCACCAAACATGGCGGTGGTGGATTCTCCGGGAGTGTATTCCACGCTGTAGGTTTGTCCGTTCGTTTCGAAACTGAAGGGTTCCTTGCGGTGGGCTTTGCTGAGGGAGCGAATGCCGAAGTCCGACAGGAATTCGTTGCGATCCAACATGCGCTTGAGCGTGGCGCGGAGCTTGTCTTCGTTGGGAATGGAGATGAGCCAACGATCGGGGTTTTTGACTCCTTTGATATGCCGGAATTTGACATACTTCATGATGTCGGGGCGGTTGTTGAGGAACCATTCCATCCGTTTTTTGAATCCGGGAAGGGCGTCGATTTGCGATTGCTTCAGGACGGTGGTGGCCATGATGGGGAGGAGGCCGACGAGCGAACGCGTTTTCAAGGGGATGGAATGGTCTCCATCGACGACGAGTTGATCGTAGTAGAATCCGTCTTCCTCATCCCAAAGTCCGCTGCCGCCCAAGGTGTTGATGGCATCACAAATTTCGATGTAGTGCTCGAGGAATTTGGAGGCGATGTCTTCGTATGCCGGACGTTCCTGCGCGAGTTCGAGCGAGATTGAAAGCATGGTGAGGCAGAAGGAGGCCATCCACGCGGTGCCATCGGCCTGGTTGAGAGTGCCCCCACCTGGGAGGCCATGGGAGCGGTCAAAGATTCCGATATTGTCGAGTCCCAGGAAGCCTCCGCCGAAGACATGGCGTCCGTTCTCGTCTTTCCGGTTGACCCACCAGGTGAAGTTGAGGAGGAGTTTTTGGAAAGCGCGCTCAAGGAAAAGGAGGTCTCGCTTCCCTTTTTTATCGGCGATTTTGTAAACCCGCCAGACGGCCCAGGCGTGGACCGGGGGGTTCACATCGGAAAAGTTCCACTCGTAGGCGGGGATCTGGCCGTTGGGGTTCATATACCATTCGCGGAGAAAGAGCAGGAGCTGCTTCTTGGCAAACTCCGGGTCGATGGTGGCGAAGGGGATCATGTGGAAAGCGGTATCCCAGGCGGCAAACCAAGGATACTCCCACTTGTCGGGCATGGAGAGAATATCGCGCGCGTAGAGGTGGGACCACGAGCTGTTTCTGCCGGAGTTACGGGTCTCTTCGGGGCGGGGGGTTTTGCGATCTCCCTTGAGCCAGTCATCGATGATGTAGTAATAGAATTGCTTGGTCCAAAGCAGGCCCGCGTAGCCTTCACGAAAAATCTTGCGCTCATCGGAGCAGGCATTTTCGGGACTGATTTCATCGTAGAATTGATCGGCCTCGGCAATGCGTTGCTCGAAGACTTCCCCGGCTTGGTCGAGTCCGTAGATAGGCGATCCCTTTTCATGGAGGCGGCAAAGGACCGTGACGGTTTTTCCGGCAGGAATATTGGCCACGAAATGAGCGGCAGACTTCGTTCCCCGTTCGTCGGGTGAAACGGCTTCTTCGTCATTGTGGATGATGAGTTTGTGAAAGGCGTCCTTTACGTGGTCGTCGTGATTCGGAGTGCCGAAAAGGGTCTCGTTATCGCTGGCGTTCTCAGTGAAAAGCCAGGCGGGTTCGAGGTCCTCCGAAGTGGCGTGAAATTCAAAGTCGCCCAATTCCTCGTGCCACAGTTTGAGGTGGTCCTCTTCCATTTCGATGGTTGGCTTTGCGAGGTCCGCTTCGGCTCCGGTGCCTTTTCGCCAGGTGTTGCGAAACCACACCGTCGGGAGAATATGGAGCGGGGCGTCGTCCGGCCCGTGATTGGTGACAGTGATGCGCCAAAGGAGGTCGTTGTCGTTTCGCTTGGCAACTTCCTGAACGATGTCGAAGAAGCGGTCCTCCTTGAAGATGCCGGTGTCCTCCAGTTCATACTCGCTTTCATCACGGCTGCGGCGATCATTTTCCTTCCAAAGATCGGTGTAGGGATAGCGTGCCTGCGGGTAACGGTAGAGAGCCTTGGTGTAGGAATGAGTGGGTGTGCTGTCCTTGTAATAGTAGCATTCCTTGACATCCTCTCCGTGATTTCCCTGATGTCCGGTGAGGCCATAAAGGCGCTCTTTCAGGATGGAATCGTTGGTGTTCCAGAGGGCGATTGAAAAACACAGGCGGCATTTGCGATCGGACCATCCCTGCAGGCCGTCCTCGCCCCAGCGGTAGGCACGACGGCGTGAATCGTCGTGGCTGAAGGCATCCCAGCTGTTGCCATCGCCCGAGTAATCTTCCCGAACCGTTCCCCACTGCCGTTCCGAGAGGTAGGGTCCCCAGCGTTTCCAGTTGGCGGTGCGGTCAATGTCCTCTTGAAGACGTTGCTTTTCGAAATTCATTGGGGGCCGTGTATCAGAAAATTCCGGATCTGTGAGAATTGATCGAAACGGAATGTTAAGTCCCACAGAAGGTCGCACAGACGATCTCATCGGGGGCCGGAGTTTCCTGATAGGATTCAAATCCAGGCTGCTCTTGATAGGGGTTTTGCAATACCCGGTGGAGTTCCAGAAAGGTGGAAAAGTCTCCCTTTTTGGCGTCCGCGATCGCTTCTTCGACGCGATGATTCCTGGGGATGAAAGCGGGATTCACACTGTTCATGAGTGAAACGTCCGCTTCGCCAGCGGCCTGCCATCGAGCAAGCCATTCGCGGGCTGATGTCTCGTTCTTGAATTGTGAAAGGAAAGTTTTCTCGCCGTGGCCAAGGCTTCGGAAAACGAGAGTGAAGTCGGCTTCCTGCTCCTTCATGAGATTGAGAAGAGACTGGATCAGATCCCAATCAGGGTTGTCTTGAAGACCAATTTTTTGGGAGAAGACCTTGAGGTGTGCGGCCTCGAAAATTTCGGGAATTTTTTCCAATTCAGCTTTGGCCGATTCAACTGCTTTTTCTTCGTTTTTGTCGAAGAGTGGAAGGAGGGCTTCAGCGAGTCGGGTGAGGTTCCATTGGGCAATGCCCGGTTGATTTTGGTAGGCATAGCGGCCTTTCTGATCGATGTAGCTGAATTTTTGAGCGGGATTGAATCGATCCATGAAGGCACAAGGACCGTAGTCGATGGTCTCGCCGGAAAGGCTCATGTTGTCGGTATTCATGACGCCGTGGATGAAGCCGATGCCCATCCACTGCGCGACGAGGTGGGCTTGGCTGTTGATGACATGGCGGAGGAGGTCGAGGGCGTTTTTTGCTTCGGGGTAGTGACGGTGGTTGGCGTATTCGACCAAGGCTTTGAGGCTCTCGAGGTCTCCCCGTGCTGCAAAAAATTGGCTTGTGCCGATCCGGAGATGGGAGCTGGCGACGCGGGTGAAAATCCCTCCTTTTTCGGGTGTTTCACGGAGGACCAATTCGCCACTGGCAACGGCGGCGAGGGCCCGGGTGGTGGGGATTCCCATGGCGTGCATCGCCTCTGAGACGAGATATTCACGAAGAACGGGGCCGAGAGCGGAGCGTCCATCGCCCCGGCGCGAAAAGGGAGTTGGCCCGGCTCCTTTGAGCTGGATGTCTTTTCCTGCAATCTCTCCGAGGAGGATGGCCCGTCCGTCACCAAGTTGCGGGCTGAAGTTGGCGAATTGATGACCGGCGTAGGCCATGGCGAGTGGTTCGGCACCATCGGGAATGGTATTTCCGGCGAGGATGGCGAGGCCTTCGTCGGAGCGGAGGAAGGCCGGGTCGATCCCGAGTTCGCGAGCGAGGTCATCATTGACGGCAATGATCGAAGGCTGGATGACCGGTGTGGGGGTGACCTTTTCGAAGAAGCTGGGAGGGAGATTGGCGTAAGTGTTTTGAAAGGGCAGCTTCATCTCCTGCGATTCTAGACCGAATCCCCAAACGCGCGACCCTGGAATCGCGGGTGGGGGTGTTGAACCCCATCTCTCCTGCGTGCTACGCACAGAAAACTCCCCGGCTTTTCGGCTTACTCGATGATGATGTCGTCGAGATAGAACGACAGTGGTTTCCCGTCGGCGCTGGTGGTGAAGTAGAGCGCGGATTTGATGCGGGTGAGGTTTTTACCGGTGAGATCGATCTCAAAATTCTGCCATTGGTCGGTGAGGGTGAGTTCCAATTTCCGGCTGAAGGTATCGTGGTAGACTTTCTCGTGATTGATGAGGCCGATTCCGATGGTGACTTTCTCTCCACCGGCATTGCCGCGAGCCCAGAATGAAAGCTTCTTCGCGCCGGTAAGGTCGAAGCCACCGGGGGCATCTCCCCAATCACCCTCCGGGTGCTGCCAGACCACTCCGGCCCATCCGGAATTGCCATTGAAGCTCACTTTGGTGCACTCTTTGCCAATCTTGGGGTTTTCGGTGGAGGCTTCATCGAGTTTGAGTTTGGTGCTGTCGCCCATCCATCCGCTGGCAGACCAGGGGCCGTTTTTGGCGGCTCCGGTGATGACGACGGGAGTGGCCAGTTCCCCGGCGGGGACGGGTTTGCGGGTTCCCTTGAGTTTGATGGAAATATTGCCGGTGGCGGCGGAGCCCCTGCCGTCGCGGATGAAGGCGTAGATCCGGTAAGTGCCACCGCCACTTGGGAGTTTGATCCTGGCGGTGGAGTTGGTGGTCCCGGGGAGAATGGCTTTCGGGTAGGTGGGGGGAGCGGCGCGGTGGTCACCACCTTCGGCGACTTCTTTCCAATCTTCGGTCAGAATCCACTGCACTTTAAGGGGATCATTTTCAGGATCGGAGACCTTAAGATTCACGGTGATGGTTGATCCGGGATCGAGTTCTTCATTGGGCCCGGCCAAGGTGAGGGATTCGATGACGGGGCAAAGGTTTTCCGGAGATTGACCGGTCCAGAGTTTGGAGAGTTCGTCGACGGCTGCGAGTTTTTCACCGGTGGACAGGAGCATTCCGAACCAGGTGGCAGAGGCTTCCTGTTTCGTTCCCCACATGAAGGCGAAGCTGCCGAGGCAGAGGGGGTCGCCTTTAAAGGCTTCGTAAGATTTACGGTAGTCGGCGGCCTTTTCAGTGCTGGTGGCTTCATTGGGCATGCCCCATTTGTTGGGAGGACGCTCCCAGGTGCCGGCAGGGCCGAACTCGGTAATGAGGTAGGGTTTGGTGCCACCGCCCTCGCGGTATCTTTCGGGAATCGAGGGCCCACCGCCGTAGGAATTGATGCCGTGGATGTCGACACTCGGGCAGAAGCGATTGAGGCCTTCGATCTGACGTTTGCCGATCTCGGCGGTGACCGTCATGATGGGATGATTGGGGTCGAGCTCCTTGACGGTGCGGGCGAGGTATTCAATCTGGGTGTAAATGGCGGGATTGGAGGATTCCTTGAATCCTTCCATTTCATTGCCAAGTCCCCAAAGCAGGAGGGCCGGGTGATCTTTGTATTTCCTGACGGCAGCGAAGAGACTTTCGGCTTGGGTGATGTTGGAACCCCAATCGGTGTAGCTGAAGCCATGACGTTCATGGCCGAGCCAGAATCCGAGAGCTACTTTGATTCCCTTGGCGTGAGCATCGTCGAGAATTTCCCCGGTGTTCTCATCGATGCCCCATGTCCTGATGGCATTGCCGCCGCTGTTCTTGAGGGTCTCCAAACTCCCGCCGCCACCGACTCCATGAACTTCGAAAGGCTTTCCATCCACCAGTAAGGTGGCCTTTCGACCTTCTTTCTGAAGAGTGACTTTTGCGCCAAAGAGTGTTAGGGGAAGCAGGAGGAAAATGGCAAGAAGGGAAAGAATCTTCATGAGAGTGGTGCATAAAATTGCATTATAATGACGCCGCGTCAAATGATAATGGTGGATGTCTTGGTAGCAGGGATGTCAGCCTTAGGACAGGGCTTTGGTCGAAGCATTCTCAGATCGATTTGAGGATGAAGTCTTGCAAGTTGGTTTTTGAGCTTCCCGAAAGTGGTTGCTCAAAAAACGGGCCATGGAATTCCATGGCCCGTTTGAAAAGGTGAGAGGGGCTTTTTACTTTCCGATCGCGTAGAGGTGGGTCTGGGTAGCGACGTAGATGACGTCGTTGGCGACCACGGCGCTGCTGTAGATAGGAGCGGGGAACTCGATGGTAGCGAGAGATTCTTTTGTCTTTCCTGCTTTGAGGATGTGAAGCTCTCCATCTTCGGTGCCAATCCAAACCTTGCCATCAGCAACGAGGGTGGATCCCCAGATGCGGGACTGGGTTTCGTGCTTCCAATACTCTTTACCGGTCTTGGCATCGTAGCAATGGATGTCTCCCTTGTATTCAGCGGCGTAGACGAGGCCGTCGGCCACACTCAGAGTGGAGATGGAGCGCCCTACTTTATTGGAAGACCAGACCGGCTTCCCGTCGGCTCCGATGCAGAGGATGTTTCCGACTCCGTCACCGTGCTCGGGGTCCTGTCCGATGATAATATAAGTGAGTCCGTCGGCGATGACGGCGGTGCCAATCACTTCGCTGGCTCCGGCGTAGGTGGCATACTTGATGGGTTTGCCATCTTTTACGCGATATTCAGCAGGATTACAGTCGAGCTTCCAGATTTCCTTGAAGACGTCAAAGTCCTCTTCGTCCTTCACCGGCTTGGGATCCAAGGCGTAGGTGAAGCCGTCACCACCACCCCAGACGATGGCATCCTTGCCGCCGATCTTTCCGAAAGCAGGAGAGGACCAGCTGGCATGGAGAACGCGGGTGGATACTCCGGAGGCTTCCTCGGCGAGGAGTTTACCGGTGTTTTTGTCGAGTGAGACGAGAGCGGGGGAGTTGGGTGCGGGAATGTTGGTGTGAGACCAATCGACACCGTTTGAGGTGGCGGTGTAGAGGTTGTCGCCCACGATGACAGGGGAGCAGGAGGAAACGTTGTGCGGGAAGATTCCGAGTTCTTCGCGCATGTCATAAATCCAGATGATATCGGCATGTTCCTTGGTGACCTCGACGGTTTCGTCTTTCACCGCCATGTATTTGGCTTCGTCCTTGAAGGGGCCGTCGTTGCCATTGGCCATGCCTTCGGTGTCGAGGCAGACGACTTCGCCACGGTTGGTGACAAGCCACATCCGGTTGCCTTCGACAACGGGGGAGGAGCAAAGTCCGACGTATTCCCAGTCGCTCACCTTACCGGCACCGAGCTTGGGAATGATGAGTTGCCAGATGAAAGAGCCATCCTTTTCATCGAAGGCCATGAGGACACCCCGGTCGCCTTCCTGCGCTTTGTTGCGGGGAGACTCATTATTGGTGCCAACGTAAACTTTTCCTCCGGCGACGACGGCGTTACCGTAGGCCTGTGAGCCGAGTTTGGCGGCCCACTTGATGTTTTTGGCACTGTCGAGAAGAGCGGCCTCGGTTTCGTCATCAAGTTCGCCGGGATTGATGTCGACGGGAAGATTCTTGGCTTCGCCGACCATGTTTCGGTCGGGAGTGCCACCCCACATTGGCCAGTCCTTGGTTGTGGCAGTTACGGAGTCCTTGGTCGCACTGGGTTTATCTGTTGGAGCGGCCCCGGCAGAGTCATCGGCTGGTGTGACTGTTGCGGGATCTTCGGTCTTGGTGTTGGAAGAATCGTCTTTGGGCTCTCCTTTGCAGGACGTCAAGAACGTGAGTCCGGTGAGCATGAGGGCGGTGGTGGTTTTCATGAAATCTGAATGTGAAGGTTATAGAGAGGAAAATTACTCGGCTTTCCGGAGTTTGATGTTGTCGACATAGACACGCTTTTGAGCCTGTGGAGAGAAGGCGAAGACGCCGGGGGCACCCTTGGGATGCACTCGCTCAACGGGGACTTTAAGGCTCCAGTCGGCAGGTTCTTCCTCACCTCTGGTCCACGCTTTGGCGCGAACCTCACCCGAGCCATCGGCATTGGCTTTGACGTGGGTTTTGAGATGATACCAGGTGTTGGCTTTGACCGGGAACTTGACCGACTGCTTGACGCGCTCGTGGTTACTGGAAATTTCGAGGGTGTTTTGGTTGCCAACGATGGTGAAGAGGTAGCGTTGGTTGACGAGTCCGACGGTGGACTTGATGCGGCGGTTACCGTCGGTCATGACGTCGGCTTCGAGGATGTAGTCCTTGAGTTCGGGATCACCAAAGAAGTTCATGGTGCGCTGGAAGAGAACGTTGTCGAGACGGTTGGCGATGACCTTGGAGTCGTCCTTTTCGAGAACGTGCCATTTAATGCGGGCACCGAGCCAAGCGAGGGGAGGGAAGTTCACTTTCTCGCCATTATACTCCATCTTAAGATCGACGGCTTCGAAGTCCTCGGCGTATCCGAGTCCGGCGTGGACGCGGCCTCGGGTGGTGGCAGACATGCCATTGGTGGTAACCTTGAGAGCGCCGGCTGAGATCTTGGCATCCTTGCCAGCGGTGACAGTGCCGGTTTTAGCATCGAGGGTGGCGTCGACAGCGGCTTTCACTTTGGCGGTGGGAGGAACGAATTTTTCCCAGGAGAGCCCTTCGGGGATGATTTTGACGCGCCGGCCGCTCTGATCAAGTCCGTAGACCTTGAAGTCCTGCTTTTGGCCCGGGGAAATTGCGAATTCGGCGGGGACGACCTGAAGCTGGGTGATGGCACCGGGGTCATCTTTGTCGTCCTTATCATTCCTGGTCACGAACTTACCGTCCTTGCTGCCGAAGCAGTAGAGGCCATCGCGAGTAGAGAGGTAGACTTTACCGGCCCAGATGGTGGGGGCGGCGAGGCATTTCACGCCGGTGCCGTCGTCGGCTTTGATGTCAGCGTGGGAGAGGACTTCAGCTTTGGCGTCCGAGGGCTTGGTGATTACAAAGGATCCTTCGAACCAAGGGGCGTAAATTTTTCCGTCTCCATAAGTCGGAGAGCCGTGGATTTGATCCGGAGCTTGTTTCTCGTGCCAGAGGGTCTTGCCGGAGTCGGCATCGACGGAGATGAGTTCACCGGTGAAGTTGGTGGTGTAAACGCGGTTTTTGACGAGGGTGGGTGAGCTGGAGAAGCCGATGTGCTCGTCGTTGCGCCAGAGTTCGGCATCTTTCCCGAGAACAATCTGTTCTTTAGGATATTCGGTGGGGATCTTAAGGCAAACGAGGCGCCCCTTGGAGGTGGTGTCGATGTTCTCTTTGCCGTGGAGGGCGATGAGTTTGTCATCACCGTAGAGGAGGACCTGGGAATTGACGCCACCTTGGGAAAGTTGGAAACGCCAAACCGGAGCGCCGGTGCGGGCATTCACGCAGACGATGTTTCCGCAGCCGGTGCCGGCATAGAAGACGGCTTGATCGCCGAGTTTTCCGAAGACGGGCATGGAGAAGGAACTGTCAACCGGGCGGACGCCGGGGCTGGAATACCAGACGAGCTCACCGGTGATCTTGTCGAAAGCGTAAAAGCGATCTTGCGCCGGGCCGGTGCGTCCCCAGTTGGCGGTGACACAGTGGAAAATGACGAGATTCTCAAAGACTGCGGGAGAACCGGTTCTTCCATTGGGGAAGGTGAGGCGGGCGAGTTTCTCAACGAGAGAAATTTCCCAGACAGGCTCGCCATCGGCGGTGAAGGCGACACAGCGGCCGTTCGAGGTTTGCAGGTAGACATTGCCGGTTTCGGGATCGATGACCGGAGAGCCAATGCCGTAGCGGTTGTAAACGACGTCGGAGATGTAGTCGCTGAAGCGCTTTTCCCAGATTTTTTTGCCGGTGTTGGCGTCGAGACAGAGGAGGGTTTCCTGCACGTCTTGAGCGGGATCATCGCCAAATTGGCCGTAGCCGAAAATGTAGAGTTTCCCATTGGCGATAACGGGAGCTCCGGCACCGTTGAGGTCGTATTTCCAGAGTTGGTTGTCGGCACCGGGCTTCCAGGAATCGGGGAGATTGGACTCGTCGGAGGTTCCATTTTGATTGGGACCACGCCAGTTGAGCCATCCGGTGACATCTGCGAGAGCGGAGGAGGAGAGGGCGAGGAGGGTCCCGAGGGCAAGAGATCGGAAATTCATGGGCATTTTCATACGCGGTTACTTCGGGAAACTCTCATCTTTTGGGGAGGATTCGTCAAGGCGGTGAATTTTAGGGAGCGCTGCTTTTTTAAAGAGGAAGCCCGGCATTTGAAAAAATGGGTGGTAGGATGATCGCCAAATGGGTTGGTTTTGGGTGTCAATCCGCACCGCCTCTCCGGTTTTTTTGGGAGGGTCCAATGACTCGGCATGACCGTCGTAAACCCCTCATGGCATGAAACTCTGTTTCATGCCGCGAAGGCCGCGCCAAGTCAGATCCTTGCCGACTCTCGTTAAGCCGCGCGTCTTCCGTCGCAGAGTTTGATGATGAGCTTGTGGAGGACCATGCGAGGATCCTGGCCCGAGGTGACGAGTGCCTTGTCGGCCTCGAGGCAGTCGCCCATCGCTTTTTGGAGCTGCGGTAATGTGAAGTTCTTCGCTCCGGCAGAAGCCATCTTTAATCCCCAGGTATTGACGGTGCCGTCTTTCTTTTTCGGAAGGACCGCTTGAATCCCGGCGGGCGCGCGATTGATCGCCCCGTAGGCTCCCGCGAGTTTGGCGAAGAAAAGATTTCGGACGGTGGGAATAATGGAGGCTTTGATGAGGCCAACCGCGTTTTCGTTTTTGGCGATCAGGGAGTCGATCAGTTCAATGGCGCGTTTGGCGTTTCGTTTTTCGACGGCGCGGGAAATCTCCCAAATGACTCCTTTGTGGCTGACCGAGACCATGAGCGTGACGTCTTCGACGGTGACCTCCCTTCGTTCCTTTCCAAGGTAAAGGTCGAGCTTCTCGATCTCGTTGGAGATTTGCCGGGTCTCGGCTCCGGCTCGCTGGACGAAAAGTTCGAGAGCCTCTCCTTCGAGGGAGATGCCCTTCTCACGGGCAACGCGGGAGACGATGCGGGCGACTTGTTCCTCCCAGCCCTCCTTTGAGATATCGATCTTGTCGAAGGCGCGATAGTCGGTGCTTTTTTTCGCCCACTTTCCAAAGCGTCGGACGCCATTGATTCCGGTGGCGCTGAGAAGAAAGGTGACCTCATCCGGGAGATCGTTTTGAAGGACTTCGAGAAGATTTTCGACTCCGCTGACGGCGCGCTCGGCTTCGCTGGTGCGGTCGGAGGCGAAGAAGTTGGCCCCTTTGAGCCAAACGACCTTGTCGGCGGCGAAGAGTCCGAGGGTTTGGAGCGCCTCGATGGCTTGCGAGCATTTTTGAAAGGCGCTCTCCGAATTGTCGGCGACGCCTTCGATGACCTCATTAGAGAAATCGTCGCTACCAGGGGCTTTGAGTTCTTCGAAGAGAGCGGCGGCTTCTTCGGAAACCCGGCCTTCATCGGTTCCGGTGACGACATAAATTGGCATGAGCACCTTCTAGCGTTGGGAATTGGTGCCTGCAAGCTTGCAGGAGGAGTGCTTAGGCACTCTAAAAGGTTGTCGGGTTTGTCAGAAGAAAGTTGGTGGACAGATGGTCTGAAAGTTGCTTTCTTACACCACGAAACCCACTGACGGCCAAACATGAACATTCAAAAGACACTCACAGCGGGCGCGATTTCCGGCGCTTTTCTTATCTGCCAATCCCAGGGGGTTACTCTTGCTTCCGATGATTTTAGCTACCCGGACGGGAGCTTGGTGCCGAATGGTGGTTGGGCCAATCATAGTGGCGCGGAAGGTGATCTTTTGGTTGCCGGAGGAGCTGCGGTGATTCAGCACGGGACTCCATCCGAGGACGCCAATCTGGTCTTTGACGCCCAAGCTGGAGGAGTCATCACCGCGACTTTCGATATTACCGTGAATGATGACTCCGTAATTGGAACCGGTGGAACCGATTATGAATACTTCGCCCATTTTTTCACATCTGGATCATTTAACTTCAGAAGCCGTCTAGATGTTGTTGCCCCAAACGACACTGGTGACTATTCCTTGGGATTATCCAGTCAAACGAGCACGGCAGAAGCGACCTTGGTGAGCGACTTTAATTTCGGAGATACTGTCTCGGTTTCGTTGTCATTCGATCTCGCTGATGGAACCGGTTCTCTGACCGTAAACGGAGAGACCATTTCTGGTTCTGCGAATGATCCCGGTCAGTCGATCAATGCCATTGGATTTCGTCAGTCGGACTCAAGCAACAACGAAAAAGTAATCGTCGACAATCTCGTGGTCTCTACCAACGTCCCCGAGCCCTCGACAGCTCTGCTCGGTGGGATGGCGCTACTTGGTCTCCTTCGCCGCCGCCGTTAGCCTTCGGCACGGGTCAGATTTTTCAAGACGCCGCTCCGTTGTTGGAGTGGCGTTTTTTTAAGTTTCGATCAAAAGATCCTTCACCGGTTGTCCGCCGATTAAGTGTTCCTGAACGATCCTCTCAAGATTTTCGGGAGTGCACGAATGATACCAGATGGAGTCGGGATAGATCACGGCGACAGGGCCTCGCGTGCAGATGCGGAGGCAGTCGGCTTTGCTGCGATGGACGAGCGCTTCGGGACCGCAGAGCTTGAGCTCGGTGAGCCGCTTTTTCAGAAACTGCCAGGACGCCATGCCCTCATCGTAAGAACAGCACTTGGCTTCGGTCGGGGTGGCGCAGAGGAAGATGTGCTTTTTGTAGCTGTCAAGATTGAGGGCCTTGGCTGTGGATTGAAGGAGGTCGGACATTTTATTTGCGGGCCTGGACGGGAGGAACGGGAGGGATGTCGTTTTATCTGGGCGCAGAATAGATTGGGGGGCAGAGGAACGACGAGGTAAAAGTCTCCCACTGCGTGTTTGAAGGTGGCGCCTGCGTGATATCTGATATCGTCGCGGATGGAAAGGGAGTGGCAATGACCTAG
>ERZ887942.792-NODE-792-length-24212-cov-13.425591_pt1 | contig 24212 bp, 25 predicted proteins | sample MGYA00521099_ERZ887942 | MGnify/ENA primary metagenome ERZ887942 (study PRJEB32303, sample SAMEA104408605) | aquatic metagenome | biome: Brackish water; feature: Pelagic; material: water | place: Baltic Sea | collected 2014-06-07T06:48:00 | depth 16,251 m ...
TAAGAGAAGGTTAATTAGGTAGCCATAGTGACTAGTGGCTACACAAGAACAAAGGAGAAAAACATGATCACTCTCATCGCAAGACACCAAGTTGAGGTTGTGAGATTCGGGCGAACTTGATCACACTCGCTCAACTTGATTGAGCATAAGAGTTTTATTTTTAAGTGTTTCACTAAGAGTTTCTGTGCTTCTTGTTCCCCACCCCTCACGGCCGTAATTCATAAGGTTCAGTCCCAATAGTCATCGTCAAGATCTGAGTCCCACTCTCCTTGATTGTCGAAATCGCCCTTGATGGGAAACTTAGCCCCTTCAGGCGGCACTGGTCCGATGTCAGGGAGATAGTAGCGATTTGGACCCAAGGAATGGTCCCTCAGGTAGTACTGCCTCCGAGTTTCGACAAGCCCCGTCTCTTTTAGGTATCTAATTGCCTTGGCGACCGTCCGTTGGTGCCATCCTGTATCTCTGGCAATTCGGGCCATAGACGGCCACGCATACCCATAGACATCATTGAATCTGTCGCCGAGATAAATCAACACTGCCTTTGGTACCCCAGGCAGCTCCTGCTCTTTAGCCCACTTATACGCTCTAATCGACATCATCGATCCCGTCATCGTGTTCGGCGCTCGATGCCAAATAAAGCCCCCAGTCCCACGACAAAACCTCTGAAGTGCGGTCTTGTACCCAACATATGGTTGAGGGGTGATGGTCGCAATTAGTTCTCAACATCTACCCCACCCCCAACAAATACCCCCTGGCTAGCCGTCTCATCCTCCATCAGCCTCTCTGCCAGTGCCGATGCAAACCCATGAGCTAGAGCTGGGACATACCTTGCATAGATTCGCTTCGTTATCTCGGTCGAGGAGTGCCCAGCACCTTGTGATGCTTCTTCCAGCCTTGCCCCTGCCTCTAAGGCTTGAACGATGGCAGTGTGTCTAATGTCGTGTATTCGGATGCGACGAAGTGAGTTGTCGTCACAGAATTTGTTCCAATGCCGATCCAAAGTTGTGTTGGATAGCTTTCCGCCCTGTACCCCACGAAGAAGATGATCTGAGTCAGATACAGACTGTTCTAATTTCTCTCGTGAGGAGCGCTCGTTCATGAGGGCCACCAAGATAGGCGGTGCGAGCGGAAGCCTTCTAAACCCAGAAAAAGTCTTTGGATCGCTTTCTATGTGGCCGTTATACAAGTTGCCTTGGTCGTCAATGAGTCTTCTATACGACCTTGTTTTATTTATCTGTAGCTCGGCTCTCTCGAAGTCCACATCTCCCCAACGCAAAGCTAATAGTTCGCCTCGGCGACTACCCAATAGGGTCGCAAGCATCATGAAAAGTTCCATCTGAGTGCCACGGGCCGCCCTCAATGCTCTAGTCACCTCGAGCAAGCTCCAAGGCTCCCTGACCAACTTCCCGCCATCAGATCGAAAACCTCTGACATGGGCACAGGGATTGCTTTGCGCTTTACCGACCATCACCGCATAGGACATGAGGGCGGATAGCCGCATTCGAACCGTGTTGACAGTTGCTATCGCCTTGCCTTCGTTCTTTAGTTCAGTCATCAGACCGAGGACATCCTTTGGCTCTACTTCATCAGGCGTCATGTGGCCAATCTTTGGAATAACCCAAAGCTCCAGCTGATGCTTGTAATCGGCTGCAGTGTTTGGCCGAACAGTTGCCTGTTTGTAGGCAACGAAGTCGGGTAGAAGTTCTTCAAGAGACGGCCTCAGGATGTTTTTCTCTTTTTCTTTCAGAGTTCCAAAGAGGTCGTCGATCGCAGAAATCGCCTCTTGGCGGGTAGCCCTGCGCCTCTGGTGTTTACTTACACGACCGTCGCTATGAACGAAACGAAGCTGACAAGCCCAGTTTGACTTGTCTCTCCAAACGGTTACTCCATCGCCATACATAGGTTGGCCTTTCTGCATGAATTAAGCTGCTCTTTTCTCATTTCGGGCCTCCTTTCGTATGGTCAGTTCTTCCCTTGTTGTGCTGCAATTCAAAATCCAAAAAAGCAAAAATGAATCCGACACACCGACTGTTTTTTATATCCGCTTGAGGCAAAGTGCTTAAAAGATTGCTTAACGTCACAACTCGCTCCATTTCGTAACAAAGGGGCGAATCGGTTTTCTGCGCCTGTTGACGCTGAATCTGTAGAGAGCCACCCAGGAGAATCGAACTCCTGACCTGCTCGTTACGAGTGAGCTGCTCTACCAACTGAGCTAGGGTGGCGTATCGTTTCAAAAGTTTAGTCGGTAATTGCGCCTGCTCGCCTGAGCCTGTCAAGGGCTGCGTCTTCTATTGGAGACTCTGGCCCGATAGCGAACCGCATAAAACTCAATAACGATGTAGTGACGGGTCTCAAGAACCAAAGTGGCCAAGGCTTAATACCAATCATCAACTGGTACTCCTTCGGCATTGAGGCGAGCGCCGACTGAAACAACAGCGCGTATACCGGCTTTGCAACAAGCGGTAGCGGTGCCTTTCTTATCCAGCTGATAACTGCCTTGGTGTCATCGGTGACGGTGAGCTTCGACTTGAAGCCTTCGAGGGTTTCTAAAAGCTCAGCTTCACTCATCGGAGCTGTTTTTAGCCCAAGAGGCTGCACCGATTTTGACCACAGTGCAACGTAGGAATCTGCTCCACCAGGAATTGGGGTCTTTGAGTAGTTCTGGTGGGCTCTTAGGAATGAGTCCATGAAAGCCACGTGAACCCAAAGCAACAGATCCTTGTCTCCTGCCCTGTAACCCTTAGTTTCGCCAGTGGAAGTCTGATACTCGCCGCTCACGGTCTTGTGCATGCGGTTTACCCTGCCGGCCTCACCATTTATTGCTTCGATCGAACCAAAGGTTGTAACCGTTAGCCACCTAATTGTTCCAGAAAGTCTGCCTAGTGGGTCTTGCTCATAGCGAGAGTGCTCTGACACCCCGGTAAGGGAACCCGGGTGAAGAGCCTGCATAAGTAGCGCCCTGACGCCCCCAACCAGTGTTGAAAAATTTCCGTGTACTACCCAAGGTGCATCGGTAGGCAAATAGAACCCTGGCTCATCGCCCTTAGCAACAACTTCTAGCCACGGAGGAATGCCGTCGGGTGCACCAGACAGGAGTTTCCGGAATCTGCGCGACAGGCTCTCCTGCAGGGCATTATTTTTCAATGTGTTGCCTAACCTTATAGATACGATCAAAGGAACTAACCATGACAGAAGCCGAACTAATCCGCGAGTTCCAAAAAAACCGACTCCACATTATTTTGGCTCAGCTCGCGCCGACGGCCCTGCTGGCCTTTGCCGCCTTTGCTACGCCCACCATTTCCGGATACGAAATGTTTGTGGTTCATGGATTTGCCCTAATTTTACTAGCCTCAGGGATACTCGGTGCTTTAGCCGAATACTCGGCTGCGTCCCAGGCCCAGGCCGTCATTGATGACCTAGCTGCGCTACCAGGTCAGTCGGCTCTGCGGTCACGGATAATCAGCTTTCGCCCATGGCTAGAGGTTGTGAAGTTCGTGACTCCTGCAATCTTTATCGTGATATTTGCTGTGTTGATGGCAGCTCTTTACCTATAAAAACCAGATAGAAGGCTTTAGTCGCTCTACCTACAGTAAAGAGAGTCCTCTGAAATCGCTTTACCGGCAAGGTAGTCATCTACGACACTGCCGACGCAATCGCTGGAGCCATAAGCGGTGTGGCCCTCACCTTCGAATGTAAGCAAGTAAGAACCCTGCATGAGCGAACTCAAGGTAACGGCCTGCTCGTAGGGAGTAGCCGGGTCACCGGTAGTGCCTACGATCATTACTGGATTTGGTAAATCAACCCTGTAATCGAGCTTCTGGTTTCCAATACCGGCTGCCCAACCGTCGCAAGAACTCTCGCCATAGGCAAAGTACTTGCCGAATACCTTGCTTGCAGCCGTTATTTCTTTTGTCAGATCAGAGGTTGGCAATGGGTAAGTAATTTCATCAGCACAGGCAATGGCATAGTTTGCCTCAACCAAGTTGGTTAGATATCCACCTTCGGCATCGCGGTCGTTATAAAAATCTGCCAGTAGCAGCAGGGTTGTGCCATCGCCTGCGAGACCCTCTTCAAGCCCAATCGACAGATACTCCCAGCTGTCTTGCGAATAAAGAGTCACAATCATTCCTGCAATAGCTGCCGATAGTGACAGGTCCCTATCAAAATCAGTTGGCATCGAACTATTTTCTAGTGAGCTCAAGAGCCCTGCAATAGTGTCCTTGGCTTCAGCCATGTCGTTTGGGAGTGGGCAACTTACTCTGGTGAAGCAGTCGACTAGATAGGCGCTGAGCGCCTTATCAAAGCCTTTTATTTGCCCCAGAAGAGACAAGTCAGGATCAATGGTTGGGTCAACTGCGCCATCCAACACAAACAGACCAACTTGATCCGGGAACAACACAGCGAAGGTGGCTCCTAGCTCGGTGCCGTAGCTGTAGCCAAGATAATTTAGCTTCTCACTGCCAAGAAGAATTCGCAGAAGCTCCATGTCATTGGCGGTCTGCTGAGTGTTGTAATAACCGGTGCTCAATTCCCCTTGGCAACTCTGTGCGAAGCGATACGACAAGTCGGCCGAATACTGAATGTCCTCTTCGGTTCCGAATCGGTAGGGAGAGCTTCCATAGAGAAGCTGATCTTTGAGACCCAGGTTGCTGCACTCAACCGGCGAGGTCTTCCCAACCCCTCTTGGGTCAAAGGCTATGACTTGAAAATTTGATCGCAGGTAATCGCTCCCGAGGCCCTCGTAAGAAGCCAGTAACCATTCAATAGAACTCGACCCTGGTCCACCCGGGTTCACAAGTAAGGGTTCTAACGAAGCGGTTCCGGCCTTGCGCATCAGAGCCACTGTGATCAACGATCCAGTGGGCACTTGCCAGTCAAGCGGTGCCGCAACAATCGCACACTCAAAACTGTCTTCGCAGTCTTCCCAAATGATCACCTGCTCATACAGGGATACGGCTCCGCTAGAAATTTCAGCAACCGGGTCCGGAGCTGGAGTGGGAGTGCAGCCGGCAAGCAATAAAACGCCGGCGATAAGAGCTGCCCTAAGCCGCAAGGTCACGTCTCAGGATCATCAGCGTGCAAAGCGATTCGAGGACCAGCAAGTCCCTCACGTTTGAAGCCAACCGCTTTCTAGATTCGGTGATTGCGTCTAAAACAGCGATGCTTGCAGCCGCGTTCGTGCCAAGCTGCCTCAGCTGAAGGTCTTCGGCGAGCTCAGGATTAGTCATTTCGACATTCGCACCAAGTTGAAGGGCAAGCACGTCTCTAAAAAAGGACTCGGCGTCGGTGAAAATTCGATCGATGCCGTCTCTAAGAGCTCTGGTATTTCTTCGCTTCTGGTTTTCCTCTAGGCCCTTGAACTGCGGCCTCAAGTTCGGAGGAATCTTCTCGTCAACCCCAAGCCCGTAGGCGAGCATCAAGTGTTCCTTTTCCGACTTATCGCGCTCTTGGGCTAGCGCCTCAGCATCTCGCTTGGCAACGCCCAGTAGTTTTTCTGCCGCAAGCATGGCCCGGCTAAGGTTTGTGATTCCCGCGATTTCCCTCAGGGTTTCAGCTCTTCTGGATCTTGCGTCCTGGGATACCGCCAGCCTTCTTGCCATGCCGACGTGGTTCTGGGCTTGGCGTGCGGATCTAATTGCAAGATCTCTATCAACCTTGTCCCGCTGAACAAGTAGCTCAGCAACCTCCTCGATACTTGGGAGTCGAAGCAGCACATTCATAGTTCTGGAACGGATTGTTGGCAAAAGGTCGGCCACACTTGGCGCGCAGAGAATCCAAATTGTTTTGTCTTGGGGTTCTTCAAGTGCTTTTAGTAAAACGTTTGAGGTGCGCTCGGTCATTCGATCGCTGTCTTCGATTATTACGATTCGATAATCACCAATGGTGCTATTCATCCCGGATTTTTGCACCAGCTCACGAACCTCATCGATGCTGATCAATACCCGCTCGGTGGCAAGGGTCAATACATCTGGGTGAGCTCCGGCAATTGTTAGAGAACATTGCTGGCAGCGCCCGCAGCCATCATTTTCACACTGAAGCGCAGCAGCGAAAGCCTTGGCTAACAAAGAACGGCCAGAGCCTGCTGGGCCCGTAAATAGCCACGCGTGGTGAACGCCCTCTAGCTTGCCGGCAACAGTACGCTGAAGTTGTTCGATTGCTTCCGGTTGACCTAGAAGCTGATCAAAGACCCCGGTTGTCATTTGCTGAGCCCCGCCTTTTCAATACGGGCAATCACCGCAGAATGTATTTCGGGAATGGCCATGGTCGCGTCAATAATTTCGAAACGAGGTTGGGTCGCAAGCTTTAGATATTGATCCCTCGCCCTTGCAAAAAACTCAACCTGTTCACTTTCCAAGCGATCTGGAGCAGTTCCAGTGTCATCACGTCTTGAAAGCGCCTGCTCGGCTGGCATATCCAATAAAAAAGTAAGGTCTGGCTCTAGGCCGGCAACTGCCCAGAGCGAGATGTCCTGGACTTCTTTTACGGAGAGCTCTCGTGCAGCACCCTGGTAGGCAATCGAAGAATCGTAATAGCGGTCGCCAAGCACTATCGTGCCAAGTTCTAGGGCCGGCCTAATCTTCGTGGCAACGTGATGCGCTCGGTCCGCCGCATATAAAAGTGCCTCTGCCCTTGGAGCGACATCGCCCTTGCGGTGGAGAAGTAAGTGCCTTATTTCTTGACCTAGTTCGGTGCCACCGGGCTCCATTGTTCGCAGCACTTCATGTCCCCTGGCTTTTAGCCAGGTCTCGAGTAGGTCTAACTGAGTGGACTTGCCCACTCCGTCGATTCCTTCAAAAGTTATAAACACGGCTACCGCTTTTTTCTGGTCGTCTTTTTCTGAGTCTTAGGTGTTTCGCCTGGCTCTACCCCTAGCTTTTCACGCCTAATGGCCAAAAGCTCGAAGGCGCGGTCGTTGGCTAGCTCGTCTAGGGGCTCATCAGCTGGCACGGTTGCGTTCACGATTCCATCGGATACGTATGTTCCAAACTGTCCGGTCTTGGCCACAACGTTCAACTTGGAGGCTGGGTCTTCGCCGAACTCCCTTAGCGGAGTAGCTGCTGTGCGGCGCCCGCCATACTTTGGCTGCTTGTAGATCTCCAGCGCTGAGGCTAAATCGAGTGAGAAAATCTGCTCCTCGGTATCAAGGGAGCGAGAGTCTGTTCCACGCTTTAGATACGGACCGAACTTTCCATTTTGAGCAGTTATTTCGGTTTCAGTTTCTGGATCGACACCGATAACTCTCGGCAACGACATAAGCTTCAGGGCGTCTTCGTAAGTGACAGTGTCGACAGCCATGGTCTTGAACAAAGAAGCTGTCCTTGGCTTTGGATTACCCTCGTCAACTAACGTTAAGTAGGGACCGTATCGGCCATCTTTCACGATGATGTCCAAACCTGATTCCGGCTCTTGACCTAGGACTCGGTCACTTGCCGGCGGAGCATTTACAAGTTCAATGGCTTTGGTTTCAGTCAGTTCGTCGGGGCTCAGATCCGCAGGGATGTTTACAATTCTGCGCTCTTCGTTCTCCATTACTTCAAGGTATGGGCCGAATTTTCCGGTTCGAAGATTGATGTCTTCAGAAATCTCGAATGTGTTTATCGATCTCGGGTCGCTTTCGCCAAGACCCTCAACGGTTGACTGCAATCCGGTTTCCCCGAAGTAGAAATTCTTTAGCCAACCAGAGCGATCAAGTTCGCCGAGTGCTATTCGGTCGAGATCCGATTCCATCTTCGCCGTGAAGGCGTAGTCAACTAAGTCGCCAAAGTTATCTTCCAAGAACCTAGTGACGGTAAACGCGATCCACTCAGGAACCAGTGCGCTGCCGCGCTTTACTACATAACCCTTGGTAATAATGGTGGAAATAATTGCGGCGTAAGTTGAAGGCCGTCCAATACCCTGCTCTTCCAAAGCCTTGACCAATGAAGCTTCGGTGTACCTGGCTGGTGGTGACGTCGAATGGTCCTTAGATGCGATTTCATCAATTTTGATCGTAGCGCCCACCTCAAGAGCTGGAAGCTTGGCACTCTCTGGTTCTTTGCCTTCTTCCTGAGCTTCTTGGTAAACAGCCATGAAGCCCTTGAACAGCACCACGGTTCCCGATGCTGAGAATTCAGCGACCTTGGAGTCAACCTCAGTTTGCAGCTTGGCTGTCGTGGTTGAAAGCTTGGCGTCCGCCATTTGAGAAGCAACTGTCCTTCTCCAAATTAGCTCGTACAAAAGTTGTGACTTTCCCTGCAAGACTTTTTTAAGGTCATCCGGGTGAACGAATTTCTCTCCCGAAGGACGAATGGCCTCGTGGGCCTCCTGAGCATTTTTCGACTTAGCCCCATACATGCGTGGCGCCGAAGCAACCGACTCTGCGCCGAAGAGCTCTTTTGCGGCAGCAATGGCTGCCGAGCTTGCCTGAACAGACAGCGAAGGTGAATCCGTTCGCATATAGGTAATGTGACCATCTTGATAAAGCATCTGGGCTGTATCCATCGCCTGCTTGGCACTCATGCCTAGTTTTTTGGAGGCTTCCTGTTGCAACGTGGAAGTGGTGAAGGGCGCGTATGGCTTTCTGGTCGAAGGTTTTGCTTCAACGGCTGAAACCTTAAGAGTTTGACCTTTTAGTTTGGCCGCGTAGCCGGCAGCTTCCTGGGGCGTGAGCACCAAAGCCTCTTGAACTAAAACGCCCTTGGAGTCAAAGCTCTTAGTTCCGGCAAGCTTTTGTCCATCCAAGATTGTGAGTTTCGCCTCAAAACCAATTGAGTCGGACTCAAGATTTGCCGTGATGGAGGAATAGCTCGCAGAAACAAAGGCCATTCGCTCGCGCTCGCGCTGAACGATCATTCGCATTGCAGGGGACTGGACTCTTCCGGCGGATAGTCCGCGATTTATCTTGCGCCAAAGCACCGGAGAAATTTCATAGCCAACCAAGCGATCAACTACCCGCCTGGTTTCCTGAGCCTGAACAAGGTTGGTGTTTAGCTCCCTGGTGTTGTTTGCGGCAGCAGTGATGGCATCTTTTGTGATTTCGTTGAAGACCATTCGGTGAACCGGGACCTTGGGTTTCAGCACTTCCAAAAGGTGCCATGCGATTGCTTCGCCCTCGCGGTCCTCATCAGTAGCAAGGTAGAGCTCATCGGCGTCTTTTAGTGCCTTTTTTAGATCACTAACGGTCTTGGCTTTGCCGGGGGAAACAACATAGAAGGGTTCGAAGTCGTTCTCTACGTCAATTGAGAACTTACCGAGCGAGCCCTTTTTCTTTTCCGCTGGAATTTCTTTGGCCTGGGCCAAATCTCGGATGTGACCAACAGATGCCAATACCTCGTAATCGTTTCCGAGGTATTTGGAAATCGTCTTCGCCTTTGCAGGCGACTCAACAATTACCAGTTTCTTCTTCAAGAAAGTACTCCTATTTAGTCAGTTGGCGAACCCGCTTCCGAAAATGCAAAAAGTTCTACAAATCCGGACTGCTGAGTTAGCTCGACGCTCGCGTCGCTTCCGACAATACGACATGAATCTAGGAAACTACCATTCGAAACCGCAATCAGTTCCGCATTTTCGCAAGGAATTCCAGAAATCAGACCCCGAAGCGTGTCGGCAGCGGTTAGTGAACCAAGATCCGCGACCACCTGCAACCTCGTGCTCTCAAGTGCCAATGATGTCGCTATTGAGACCGCTGACAACAACAACATGAGCGTCCCCATGAACGCCAAAGAGACCATTGCCGTGGATCCTGCATCTACTGACCAACCTGCATTACGCAGAGCTTGGTGCTCATTGGGATGAGTGACTGTTTGGAGATTTTTGCGCAAGTTAGAGTCCCTTCTACAGATTTCTCAATTTCGATTCCTTGTTCGGCCACAAGATCAAGCCCAATGGCGAGCGACCTGGCTGCCTCAAAGCCCTTTGCCTCAAGAGCTATGCGGTCCGTTGCAAAAGCCACTGAGCCGAGCACCGTGGCAAATAGCATTATTAGGGCCGGTAACAGCAGCATGAACTCTGCTGTTACCGCCCCTTGATCACTAGCCAGACTGTCTATGACCGGGCTTTTGCTAGCCAAGGCCAATTGCTCCCGCAATTAACTTGAATAACAGCGACCTGACCTCCTCAGATTTCAGCACCAGCAGCATGAGGCCCGCGAAGGCGACCCCGGCAAGTGTCGCAATTGCATATTCGGCGGTGATGGCACCGTCTTCGGATTTTAGTATTTGCATCTTTTTATCCTTTCTTATTGGGTGAAGCCGATGATTATCGGCGGCAGGGTGAGAAGCAAAAATGCCGGAAGGGTTGTCAGGGACAACGGGATGAGCAAACGAACCGAAAGCTTTCTCGCTTCTTCAATCCGGGTGGACAAGAGCTTTTGATTCAGTTGCTCGAGTTCGGAGTCAATAAGGAAGGAGAGCCTGGCTCCAGTGCGCTTTGAAATCTCAACCAGCTGGCTTGCTCCGCCGTCTGGGTAACCTTCAAGTCTTCTACGAATATTCTCCAACGGTTCCCCGGCGGACAGGCAAATACGTAAAACCATCAACGACAAAGTTGGGTCTGGTTTTGGGGCCAGAAAACTATTGAGCATTCGGCCGGAAATTTTATAGCCCGCGAAAAGCAGTGCCCCTGCGAGCAATGCCGCCAGAGCTCCCACCGGATGCAGAATCCCAGTGAAGGTTCCTAGGCCCATTATTTGCGCCAGAACAAAACTCACAACGGGCAGCCAAATCAACAGTGTTCTAGTTGCCTGAGGCACCGCCTGTGCTTGGTCGATTTCTTGACTGGTTCGCTCCTCGTGGCGCAGCTGAACTTCAAGTTGGCTCAAGGTGGGAACCAATGGGGCACCCAGTTCGAAAGCGAGAACAATAAAATCTCGAAACTTATCCGGCAAATCTTTGAGGTCCGCCAGCTCAATGGCCTTTGGGAACGGAACCCCGGCTGACAACAGCCCAGCCAGCATTGCCGGCCGCATTAGATTTCCACTCTTTGAACTCTTAGCCCAGAAGGGGTCATGATCGGTTGACCGATCCCCGTAATCACCCTTTGGTTGCCTGCTTTTCCAAGCTGAACCACATAATCGATTGACTGGGCAACGAGCCTCGAGGTCAGATCAGCAGTCAGGTTCCCGAGTAACCCAAGTACCAATAGGCGCTCTGCGACACTTTCCAAATTATTCGCATGCAGAGTGGTCAAGGTCCCTTCGTGACCATTGTTGATGGCTTGCAACAAAACCCTGAACTCTTTTGATCGCACTTCCCCGACCACGATTCGATCCGGTCGCATGCGAAGGGCATGAATTATTAGTTCATCCAGTTCGATTTGACCGACACCTTCTTGGTTTGCCTCCCGCTCGGTAAGAGCGATCGCAGGGGGTGCAAGAAACAGTTCCGGTGTTTGCTCGATACAGATCGCTCGCTCACTTACTTCAGTCAAGAGCGCGCGCAACAAGGTTGTCTTGCCGACACCGGTTGGGCCGCTAAAAACTATGTTCTTTTTATGAGTAATTTGCCGCCTCAGCCAATCAAGCTGTTGATTGGAAAACATTCCGGCTGCCTGGAGCGACTCAAGGGTTTGGGGCTCAACGGGGTGAACCCGAATGCTCAGAAGTGGCTTATCGGATAACCCAAATGGCAAGACAGCATGAAACCGGGCTCCGCGATAAACAAAATCGGCAACCGGCTTTGCGATGTCGATTCTTGATCCGGCATCGAGTGCGAGCTGGATGATGGCTTCGGAAAGATCCTGGTCTGTTCCAAATGGCGATTCAATCTCTTGAAAGCCGGCCCCGTAATCCGCGCACGCATAACCCGCACCATCTATAACTAGGTCAGTAACACCAGGGGACTGGATTACTTGCCAGATGCTCAGTTGATTTATCTCCACAAACCGATGTTTGTTCGCGGAGCGCAAGCTTTGAATCCAAGAAAGCAAAGCTGGGGAAAATTAGGGTGGCAGCAGGTTTGGGGAAACCTGCTGCCGGCGATGCCGACATGGGGGATGTGGCATCGCGACTGAACTAGTCAGTAACTAAAGCTTATAGAAGATTCTGAAAATATGTCCCCCATTTAGGGGTAAAGGAAGAAAAGCTCATATTTTTTTCCTAAGCACCTTTGTTCCCGTGGGGGTCGACATGGCAAGCGCAGAAAAGCGCTAGCGTGATAACCGAAACAGAAATAAAACCGATAATAAGACAAGACACAAAACTAGAAACCACCTGGAGGACACAGTTGTCTGAACAGCACGAAACAGAAAACCTGCTGACCGAGGCTTATGCGTTTGCGCCTTCTACTCAATTCGCGGAAGCCGCAATCGCCAAGCCCGGGATTTACACCCAGGCCAAGGAAGACCGGCTTGAGTTCTGGGCCGACAAGGCCAGGGAGCTTCACTGGCACAAGCCTTTTACTGAGACCCTAGATTTTACTAACGCGCCATTTGCAAAGTGGTTTGCGGACGGCGAGCTAAATGTGAGCTACAACTGCCTAGACCGTCACGTTGAAGCCGGCTGGGGCAAGCGAGTGGCACTGTTTTTTGAGGGCGAACCGGGAGACACTCAGGTTTATACCTACTTAGATTTGCTAAAGGCTGTAAAAAAAGCAGCCAACGTCCTTATAAGAATGGGCGTTGAGCCAGGTGATCGGGTGGCTATTTATATGCCCATGATTCCCGAAGCGGTAATCGCTATGCAGGCAGTTGCAAGAATCGGCGCTGTGCACTCTGTTGTCTTCGGTGGCTTTAGCGCCGACTCACTGGCCTCCAGGATTCAAGATGCCGGTGCCAAAGTCGTAATCACTGCCGACGGGGGTTATCGAAAAGGCAAAGCCAGCGCTCTGAAGCCGGCTGTTGATCAGGCGCTCAAAGATGGAAACTGCCCGAGCGTCGAACACGTGCTGGTCGTTAAGCGAACCGGCCAAGAAGTCGACTGGGATTCAGCCCGCGATGTTTGGTGGGAAGAACAAATGCAGAGCGTTGACACTGAGCATGTTGCAAAGGGGTTCAATGCCGAGCACCCGCTATTTATTCTCTATACCTCGGGAACCACAGGAACACCCAAGGGCATTCTGCACACAACCGGTGGCTACCTGACTCAATCGAGCTTCACCCACAAAAACGTCTTTGATTTGCACGAGGGGCAGGATGTCTATTGGTGCACGGCCGATGTCGGCTGGATAACCGGCCACTCATATGTTGTATACGGGCCACTTGCCAATGGTGCGACGCAAGTGATTTACGAGGGCACGCCAGATACCCCGGACTGGGGCCGCTGGTGGGACATCATTCAGAAATACCATGTCAGCATCTTCTACACCGCCCCCACTGCAATTAGAAGCTTTATGAAACTGGGCGACTCGGTAGTAAGCCACTACGACCTGAGCTCTATAAGAGTTCTTGGTTCAGTTGGTGAACCGATAAACCCAGCAGCTTGGCTTTGGTATCGAAAGGCAATTGGTTATGACCAGGCCCCGATTGTCGATACTTGGTGGCAAACCGAAACTGGAGCGATTATGGTTTCTCCGCTCCCCGGCATCACTAAAACCAAGCCCGGAAGCGCCCAGGTTCCGATTCCAGGAATCGAGATCGAGGTAGTGAACGATGACGGCAAAAAACTTGGACCCGGTCAAGCAGGATATCTCGCAATCACGGAACCTTGGCCCTCGATGCTGCGAGGCATTTGGGGAGACCCGGAACGATTTAAAGAAACTTATTGGTCCAGATTTCCAGGGGTCTATTTCGCCGGCGACGGCGCAAAGCTAGATGACGATGGTGACCTGTGGTTGCTTGGCCGAGTGGACGATGTGATGAACATTTCTGGCCATCGCCTCAGCACGACGGAGATTGAGTCGGCGCTGGTGTCTCACCCGTATGTGGCAGAAGCTGCCGTGGTGGGAGCTGCCGATGAAACCACCGGTCAGGCAATTGTCGCGTTTGTGATTCTGATGCAAGAAGAACTAGACAAACTTGGTAGCGAAGCCGACACCTCAAAGATTCTGCGTGACCACGTGGCAAGCCAAATAGGCCCGATTGCCAAGCCAAGGTCAATCTTCGTGGTGAGCGAACTGCCTAAAACTCGTTCTGGGAAAATCATGCGCAGGCTTCTAAAAGATGTTGCCGAGGATCGACCTATTGGCGATGTAACTACCCTTGCGGACACTTCGGTCATGGACACCATCGGCCGAAAGCTCGACTCCGGTATAAACGACTAAATGATTAGGCAAGCAGTTCCCGCTGATTTAGAAGCACTGCTCGGGCTATTGGCTAGCTTCTCTGAAGAGGCAGGCACTAACTTCGGACGTGAGCACTTGCTGGCTGGACTCGAGCCAATGCTCAATAACCAGGATCTGGGACTTGTGTTTGTTTCCGAGATAGACAGCGTGCTAGTTGGTTACGCCGTCATCGGCTGGGGTTGGGGGATTGAGTCTGGAGGCAAAGAAGCACTGATTGACGAGGTCTTTGTCTCAAAGAACCACCGCAACCAAGGACTCGGCGCAAAAATGCTATCCGAGGTGATGACTCACCTAAGAAAGCACAACACCAAGGCTGTGTTTCTCGAGACCGAAGCCCAAAACCCTAATTCCAGAAAGCTTTACCAAAATCTTGGCTTTGAACCCGAAGACTCAGTTTGGATGCGCAAGGCCCTCTAGGAAAACTCCACAATCAGCTCTATTTCAACTGGGGCGTCAAGCGGTAGCACCGACACACCGACTGCACTTCTAGCGTGCTTGCCGGCATCGCCAAAGACCTGCTGCAAAAACTCAGAGGCGCCGTTGATGACCGCAGGCTGACTCGTGAATTCTGGAACAGATGACACGAAACCAACAATCTTGACAACCTGCTTCACTCGATCTAAGTCCCCAATAACAGACTTGACAGCAGCAAGGGCATTTAGCGCGCAGCGCTGAGCAATTTCAGCTCCGTACTCGACCGTTATTTCAGCACCAAGTTTGCCGGTGGCCATGAGCTTGCCCTCAATCACGGGTATTTGGCCGGCGGTAAAGACTAGGTTTCCGGAAATCATCGCGGGCAAATAAGAGCCGGCGGGAGTTGCCACCTCCGGAAGCGTAAGGCCTAGCTCGCTGAGCCTTTGTTCGACCTTGCTCATTCGGCAACAGCTTTTTTGAAGAACGCTATGAGTCCGCCCTGAGGGCCAGTAGTGACCTGAACTAGTTCCCAACCCTGGTTACCCCAGGTGTTTAGAATCTGAGTTTCCTTGTGTATCAATAGCGGCGTTGTTATGTACTCCCACTTGGTCATTTCACAGCTCCATTTCAGCCTATTGCGAGTATCCTAGAGCCTATGTCTGGCAGCTCTAAATCCTCCACGTTCGTAAGCCTTATAAAATTCGGCCTACTCAGCGTTGTCGCGGGCCTATTGTCGGTGGCACTGCTAGCACCAGCGGTTGCGGTGGCCGGAGTGGTTACGACCACTTCGATCGGAATGTTCGAAGGAATACCTTCCTACATCAAGCCCGTGAATTCCTCACAGTCCTCTGCGATTTACGCGCTTCGAGACGGAAAACCAGAGCAAATCGCGACCTTCTTCCACGAAAACCGCGTCGAGGTTCCTTTCGAGAGCATGTCGGTAAACCTTGTGAACGCAGTTGTAGCGACCGAGGACCCTAGGTTTTACGAGCACGGCGGAGTGGACATCATTTCTTTGATCCGTGCGACGCTTACAAACCTTGCCACTTTCGGCGATGGACCGGGTGCCTCAACCATCACCATGCAGTACGTGAGGCAGTCAATGGTTGAAGCGGCGAGCATTTCGAATGACTCCGGAGCGATTCAGGCTGCTACCGAGGTCAGCGTTGCGAGAAAGCTTAGAGAAATTAGACTCGCCATCGCTTTGGAGCAAGAAGTCACCAAAAAAGAGATCCTGGCCGGATACCTAAACTTAGTGTTTTTGGGCAACCAAATAAACGGTGTTGAGACTGCTTCCCAGTACTACTTTGGAACCTCGGCAAACAAACTGAACGTTCCGCAAGCAGCGTACCTAGCCGGAATGCTGAAATCTCCAAATGATTACAAGCCAGACGAGGCCGAAAATCACGAGCGCGGCTTGAGCCGAAGAAACTACGTGATTCAGAACATGGCTAGTGAGGGCTACATAACCCAAGAGCAGGCTGACGCCTACAAAGAGTCTCCAATCCAGACGAAAATTACCAAGACCAAGCAGGGCTGTGAAGAAAACCAAGTAACGGCTTTCTTCTGTGACTACACGGTCTGGACCATACGAAACTCTCCGGAATTTGGAGTTACCCCGGAGGACAGGGAGATGCTTCTTCGACGCGGTGGGCTGGAGATCTTCACCACTATCGACTTAGACATTCAGCAGGCAGCCTGGGATGCGGTTATGACTAACCTGCCACCTGAAAACGAGTGGGGCTTTGGGACGGCTTCGGTATCAGTTGAGGTTGGCACTGGCCGAATCGTTGCCATGGCGCAGAATCGCTACTTCGATCAGAGCGATAACCCAGTTCCGGGTGGCACCAGCGTGAACTTCAACAGCGATAAGCCATACGGTGGATCTTCTGGTTTCCAGCCCGGCTCGACCTACAAAGTCTTTACATTGGCCGAGTGGCTAAAGAATGGTTACACCCTCGGCGACCATGTTGATGGCCGAATCTTTACCGGAGAGGATGTCGACCTTGACGGGGAACCCGACGAAGTTAAGATTTGGGATGTCTCGAAAGATTTCCAGGCTAGTTGCGGCGGTGTTGTTGGACTCTGGGAGGTAAATAACTCCGGAGACCAAACCATCGATGACATAAGCGTTCAAGAGGCGGTTGTAACCTCACAGAACACTGCCTTTGCAGCGATGGCATCTCAATTGGACCTGTGCGCAATCAGAGACACGGCCAAGGACTTTGGCGTCCACAGAGCAGATGGCGATGAGCTGCTCTATGTGCCATCCGCAATTCTGGGAACCAACGAAATTGCACCACTGACAATGGCTGCCGCCTACGCCGGCATCGCAAACGCTGGTGTCTACTGCTCTCCAATTGCGATTGACAGAGTGCTTGTCAGGTTCACCGACGAGGAGCTAACCGTTCCACAGAGTTTGTGCAACCAGTCAGTCTCCCCTGAGGTTTCAGCAGCGATGATTAATGCCATGAAGGGGGTTGTTTCCGGAGGAACCGGTTCGGCTGCCAATACCAATGACGGAACACCTTTGGCCGGCAAGACCGGTACCACAGACGACCGCATCCACACCTGGATGACGGGTTTCTCGTCTGAGGTGGCAACCGCAACTTGGGTTGGAAACGTAGTTGGGCTTACCCCCCAGACTGGAAAGTCGGTAAACAATCGAGCAGTTTCAACCATTCGTCATGCGGTCTGGAAAGAGATAATGCTCGAGGTAAATAAGCACTACGAGGAAGTCCAGTTCCCAACTGCAAACCCTAGGTATCTCGACGCCACCATGCTGAGCGTGCCGGAAATAACTGGGTTTAACACCGATAGTGCGAAAGTGCAGTTGGTCACCGGTGATTTGAACGTGAGATTCGTGGAAACTCCAGTTGCCTCGGCTCAGCAAGTGGGTACCGTTGCATACACCTTCCCTGCGGCAGGTGAGTCGGTGCCTAGGGGGTCAATAATTGATGTCTTTATTTCATCCGGCGGTCAGCAAATAATGCCGGATGTTTCGGGGCTAGACCTTCAAGCCGCTTACACCACGCTTGAAGTGATGGGCTTCTTCCCAACCCCACCTCAGCCAAGTCAATACTGGATGCTTAATCTTTGTGATCCGAATCTTCCAGCAGGTTCGGCTCACTCAACCATTCCTGCCGCCGGCGAATCAGTGATCGTCGCATCCGCAGTGATTGTGCAGCCCAACGCATGTGGATAACCGGAAACTCTGGCCCGTTCAAGGTTCATGAAATAGAGATCGCTAGCTCGGCCGGCAAGGGCCTGCGCATTCTTCACATTTCAGACTTACACTTCGCCCCGGGACAAACCGCCAAAGCTGACTTCATGGCGAAGCTAGCTGAACTAGAGCCGGATTTTGTTATCAACACCGGTGATAACTTGGGACACAAGGATGCCATCAATCCGGCCCTTTTAGCCCTGGAACCACTCAGGCAGTTTCCGGGTGTTTTTGTAAACGGAAGCAATGACTACCGGGCACCAAAGCCAAGAAACCCACTGCGTTACTTCATGGGGCCCTCAAAAAACTCAACTCCCGGGGTTCGTCTGGATACTAAGAGATTTGAAGATGAACTCATCGGCTCCGGATGGCTAAATCTCAACAACAAAGCGGGTCAATTAGAAGTCAATAGCACTCGAATTGGTTTTCTTGGACTCAATGATGCCCACGAAGGCCTTGAGGATTTCGCTGGACTACCGAAGCAAACCGCCTCACTAAAAGAAGTGGACATCACAATCGGAGTCGCTCACGCTCCTTATCTGGAGGTCATCGATGCCTTCTTGGAGCAGCAAGTTGAAATTATGTTTGCCGGCCATACTCACGGTGGTCAGCTGTGTTTGCCGGGACAAAAAGCATTGATTACCAACTGCGATTTGCCCAGGAAGTACGCAAGCGGCTTATCGGCTTGGTCAGATGACCACCATCAGGCAATGTTGCACGTTTCCAATGGAATCGGCTGCTCAATCTACGCGCCTCTTAGGATTTTTTGCCCACCGAGTGCGACGCTTATTACCCTGAACTAGTTTTCGTCTAAGCCAGCTCTTGAGCTACTAGCTCCGCTATTTCGTAGGTGTTTAGGGCAGCGCCTTTTCTAAGATTGTCCCCCACAACAAATAGGTCAATTGTGTTTGGGAAATCTTCGGACTGGCGGATCCGACCAACAAAGGTCGGGTCCTGTCCGGCAACATGTTGTGGGGTTGGGTAGACATCATTTTCTGGATCATCCATGACAACGACGCTTGGCTGCTTGGAAAGTAGCTCTCTGACCTCATCGGCAGAAACCGAAGAAGCGAAAGTCGCATGGACGGCCAAGGAGTGACCAACCTGGACTGGGACTCGAACGCAAGTTGCGGCAACCTTTAGGCCAGGAATTCCAAGAATCTTGCGCGACTCATTTCTGACCTTTAGCTCTTCGGAGGTGTGTCCACCATCTTTGAAGCCGCCTGCGGCAGGAATGACGTTCAAAGCAATCGGGTGGGCCCAGGGTGAATCGGCCTGGTGCACTGATTGAGACTCCAAGGTCTTTGAAACACTGTCGGAACTGAGTCCGGCTTCTGGGTTCGTGGCTGCAGCCTTGATTTCATTTGCTAGGCGATCAATGCCAGGCGTGCCGGCTCCAGAAACAGCCTGATAACTGGCAACCACTAGCTCTCGAAGCTCCCACTTGTGATGAAGTGCGCCAAGCGCTGCCATCATGGTCAAGGTCGTGCAGTTTGGGTTTGCGATGATACCGATAGGCCTTGACTTAGCCATGTGAGGGTTTACTTCAGGAACCACCAAAGGAACCTCAGGGTTCATGCGGAAGGCCGCTGAGTTATCAACCGCAACAACGCCCTTAGCAGCAGCGACTGGTGCCCAGACTTCCGAAACCTCGTCTGGTACATCGAACAAAGCAATGTCCATGCCATCAAATGCAGCTTCGGAAAGCTCGACAACTGTCAGCGGCTGACCGTGAACCATAATTTGCTTTCCGGCACTTCTAGCCGATGCGATAAGCCTTATTTCACCCCAAATGTTTGTCCTCGCATTGATGATTTCAATCATCACGGTGCCAACGGCACCGGTTGCACCAACAAGGGCAAGGTTTGGCTTAGACATTATTACTTCCCGGTTCCGGCGTAAATGATTGCAGTATCGGCGGCATCCAGCTCGAAGGCGGAGTGCACAATTCTGGTGGCTTCTTTTAGCTGATCGGCGCGAGTAACAACCGAGATTCTGATTTCGGATGTGGAGATCATCTCGATGTTGATCCCAGCTTTTGCCAGGGCTCCAAAAAGCCGTGCCGACACTCCGGATGAGGTCTTCATTCCAGCTCCAACAACGGATAGCTTGCCGATTTCGTCATCATAGGTAATGTTCTCGAAGCCGACCTCTTCCTGGCGGTCCTTGAGGGCCTGAACCACCTTGTGTCGGTCGGAGTGAGGCAGCGTCATTGAAATGTCGCTGCGCTTGTCTTCATCGGTCGAGACGTTCTGCACGATCATGTCGATGTTCGCACCGGCTTCAGAGACAATTTGGAACACCTCTGCTGCTTTGCCCGGTCGGTCCGGCAGCCCAATAACGGTCACCTTTGATTGAGTGTCATCAGTTGCAACACCTGAAACGATTGGCTCTTCCATGTCATCTCCTGCACTAGCTGTGTAAACGAGGGTTCCGGGGTCAGTACTAAACGAGGACCTAACACGAATTGGGACCTTGTGGCGGCGCGCGAATTCAACCGCGCGGATGTAAAGAATTTTAGCTCCGGAGGATGAAAGCTCCAGCATCGATTCGATGTCAATCTGCGCCAACTTATGAGCCCTGGGGACAATTCTCGGGTCGGCTGTATAGATTCCATCCACATCTGAGTAGATCTCGCAGACGTCTGCACTAAGAGCTGCTGCCAGTGCCACGGCAGTGGTGTCGGACCCGCCTCTACCTAAGGTTGTGGTGTCACCATTTTCAAAACTGAAGCCTTGAAAACCAGCAACAATCGCAACCTCGCCCTTTGCCAAGGACTCTTGGATGCGAGTTGGTTCTAGTTTCCAGATTCTGGCTGATCCGTGATCCGAATCAGTGGAAATGCCCGCTTGGTAGCCGGTGAAAGACTTGGCTTGGCCACCCTGCTCCTTTATGGCCATTGCCAGCAGCGACATGGAGATGCGCTCACCGGCGGTTAGCAAGACGTCCATTTCGCGTCCGCCTGCGGGTGAAGAAGAAACTGAATTTGCAAGATCAATGAGGTCATCGGTGGTGTCGCCCATGGCAGAAACCACAACGCAAACCTGATTTCCCTCGGCCTGAGTCTTTAAAACGCGCGCAGCAATATTCTTGATCTTCTCAGCGTCTTGGACGGAAGATCCTCCATATTTCTGCACAATAACTGGCAATTGGGGCTCCTGGATTGGGGGAATCATGCCCTCATTGGCATCTTGCCAATTCTAGTTGACTCTTTTGCGCCCCTCAAAGGCGCGACCCAAAGTCATGTCATCCGCATATTCCAAATCGCCGCCGACTGGCAAGCCGGAGGCGAGTTTGGAAACGGTGATTTCCATTGATCCCAAGAGCCTAATCAAGTAGGTGGCGGTCGCCTCACCCTCGAGATTTGGATTTGTCGCAAGGATAACTTCTGTGATTTCCGGGTCGCTGAGACGCTTTAGTAAATCCTTGATTCTCAGCTGGTCCGGGCCAATTCCAATAATTGGAGAAATCGCTCCTCCAAGGACGTGGTACTTACCCCTGAACTCTCTTGTTCGCTCAATGGAGTTGATGTCCTTGGAATCCTCAACCACGCAGATGGAAGTTAGTTCTCGCTTTGGGTCTAAGCAAATAGAGCACTGCTCGGTTTCTGAAACGTTTCCGCAGGTAACGCAAAAACGAACTTTTTCCTTGGCCTCTCGAAGCACATCCGCAAGCTCAAGAGCAACTTCGCTGTCGGTTTCAATCAGGTAAAACGCAATGCGTTGGGCGGACTTGGGGCCCACGCCGGGAAGCCGGCCAAGCTGATCAATTAGTTCTTGAATCACTCCGTCATACATTAGTTAGGCTCACCCTTTATCGGCTTGGCTCCAAGCACTTCTCTGAGGACAAACTCGCCTGCTTGCTCAGCCTCTGGTTCAGAAGCCTGAATAACTTCAACTGGGGCGTCTTGTGCTTCTAGCTCTTCTTCGGTAGTGAACTCCTCGGGGGCAGTCGGTTCAACCGTGTTTTTTGACTCAGGCTTCACCGGAGCTTCGGCAACCTTGGCCCGATACTTGACGACAACGCCCAATTGTTCGCGAATAACTTGACGAAGTACCTCGGCTGCTCCCTGCGAACTCTTGAAGGCATCAACATCGTTCTGGCTCTGAAACAGAAGGGTTAGAACTTCGTCTTTGAAATCAATCACTTTGGTGGTGAAGGCAACGGCCCAAGCAGATCGAGATTGTTTTGCCAATGTTTCTAGAATCATCGGCCAAGCCGACTTGACGGTAGCCGTGGTGATGTCTTGAGCAGGCACAACCGGCTGCTTTGGAGCAGTAATGACGGACTTTGCCTCAGGCTCCGGGCTTTCTTCTTCCGCTGGAGCTACTTTCTTTACAGCCTCTGTCTTGGCTTCCTTTGTTGCGGGAGTGGCGGAAGTTGCGGTTTTAGCTGGAGTGACAGGGGTCTTTGCTGGCGAAGCTGTTGGTGCAGCGACAAGTGCAACTGGCTCCTGGTGAATTGCAGCGATGGATCGCTGGCTTACTGGCGCTAGCACCCTTGCGCAAAGGAGTTCAAGCTGCAGCCTAGGGTTTGAGGCTGCACTGGTGTCTGAGAGAGCCTTAGAGGTAGCTTCAGCAGCTGCGGTCAAATCGGAAAGACCGAATCTGTTCGCTTGAATGGTAAGAATGTCGAATTGCTCGGGGCCAATGCCTCGCAAGATGGCCTTAGCGTCGTTTCCAAGAGAACTGACAAGCATCAGATCTCTGATGCGCTCAAGAAGGTCCTCAAGAAATCTTCTTGCGTCTTGGCCGGACTGAATTACCTTGTCAACCGCACTGAATGCTTTGGCCGCATCAATCTCAGCAAAGGCGTCTATAACTTCGCTCATAAGTTCATCGTGAGTGAAGCCCAACAGGTTTACCGCGCGCTGATAGGCAACCTCTTTGGTGTCGCTGCCAGCGATCAGCTGGTCAAGCAGTGACAAGGCGTCTCGAACACTGCCTCCGGACGCCCGAACCACAAGCGGCATCACCCCAGCCTCAGCACTGAAACCTTCGGCCTCTAAAACAGTTCCTAGGTATTCCAGAAGCTCGCCTGGAGGGACCAACCGGAAGGGGTAGTGATGGGTTCTGGACCGAATGGTTCCAATAACCTTCTCAGGCTCTGTGGTTGCGAAAATAAACTTCACGTGCTCTGGTGGCTCTTCAACAATCTTTAGCAGGGCATTGAAGCCCTGCGGGGTAACCATGTGAGCCTCATCAAGAATGAAAATCTTGTAGCGGTCACGGGCCGGAGCAAAAATTGCCCGCTCTCGAAGATCTCTTGCATCATCAACACCGTTGTGGCTGGCCGCATCAATTTCGACTACATCTAAAGAACCTGGTCCACCTCGTGAAAGCTCGATGCAGCTGTCGCACTTGCCGCAAGGAGTGTCGGTAGGGCCCTCTTTGCAGTTCAGGCACCTGGCTAAAATTCTGGCGCTTGTCGTCTTTCCGCAGCCTCTTGGGCCGGAGAACAAATAAGCGTGATTTACCCTGTCTGCCCTCAGGGCAGAGCGCAACGGATCGGTCACCTGAGACTGGCCAATTAGCTCGGCAAAACTCTCTGGTCGATAGCGTCTATATAGGGCTGTGGTCACGCGCCAAGCCTAACCGAGCTAGCAGACAAGCAAGGACAATTCCACAGCCTTGCGGGCATTTGCTAACCGAGTACCGAGGACCAGGTCGCTGCAGCCCCCGAGTGGCCAATAAGGACGATCATTACTACCGACGCGATCGCAACTGAGATGCCGATAAAACTAAGTGCGTAGACAATCGGCTTGGCCAAATCCCTCTTCACTGCAAGCCAGTAAACGACTGCAACCAAAAACATGCCAATCGAAAGCGCCATCATCGAATCGCCCAGCTCAGCGTGCACACCGGGGTTACCAACGACCTCCTGGAATGCCTCGCCGGATTGGGAAGCAACAAAGACAGCCGGGAGTGAAACTCCAAGCCCGACAAGTGAGCTAACTAGAAACTTGCTTCTAAATTTTGGCCAGCAAACTGCGACTATAAAAACAAGCGCGCTAAGCGGTAAGAGCACCACGGCAAAGTGCACCGCTAGCGGGTGAAGGGGTAAGTCTCCAAATCGCAAAAACAGTTCATCCATTAGTTGAAAATCCTTGGCTCGGTGAAGCGGTCTGCCCAAAAAAAAGGCGCTGCCAGTATGCGGGTGATAAAAAAGGACCCCCCGTGCACCCATCAGAGCTTAGTTACCCTTGCTATCTTTCGATCCTGGGGGATTTAGCCAAGGTGACGCCACACGAGGAGTCATTCTCAATACTAAACCCAGAAACAGCCAATTTCCAGACCACATAAAATGCAGCTAGAATCGGGGTTCTGGAGAATTCGCCTAGTGGCCTATGGCGCACGCTTGGAAAGCGTGTTGGGTGCAAG
>ERZ887942.795-NODE-795-length-24143-cov-5.164522_pt1 | contig 24143 bp, 25 predicted proteins | sample MGYA00521099_ERZ887942 | MGnify/ENA primary metagenome ERZ887942 (study PRJEB32303, sample SAMEA104408605) | aquatic metagenome | biome: Brackish water; feature: Pelagic; material: water | place: Baltic Sea | collected 2014-06-07T06:48:00 | depth 16,251 m ...
GGGGCATCAGTTCCGCATCCACGAGCAGGATCCGATCCCGGGTGTGTTCAAGGACCGCGGAGGTCTCCTTGAGGTTCCACCGGACGTTGATGGGATGAAGGGTCGCGCCGAGGCAGGGAACGGCGAAGTAGGCGTCGGCGTGACGATGGTCGTTGAAGGCGAGGGTGCCGACCCGTTCACCGGGGCGGAGCCCGTGGGCGAGGAGGCCCGTGGCGAGACGACGGGCCCGCGATTCCACCTCGGGCCAGCACACCTCGGTGGTGCCGTCCGGGGTGGTCGAGATCAGGCCGCCCAGCGGGGCGATGGTCCCGGCGCGAAAGGCGAGATGTTTCAGCAGGAGTCGGCGGGATGGGACCATGGCGTGGGTTCGGAGGGGGGATCCGAGGATGGTCGGGACGTGGACCGGACAGGAAGCCTCGGGATGAGTGATGATAACCCCCGGTCGCATCGCTCCCGCCGATTCATCGCATCGACCGGAGGTCCGGCGACGAACTCCGAACGGTGGGTCGGCTGATTCCGGCCCCATCGACGACGCTCTGAACCGGTGACTCCATGACCCTGCCCCAAGACCTCGACCTCTACCGTTTCGACGACCTCCTGACCGAGGAGGAACGGGTCCTTCGGGACCGTGTTCGCGGCTTCGTCCGGGACCGGTTCATGCCGGTGGTGAACGACTGCTGGGACCGCCACGATTTTCCCACCGAGCTCGTCCGCGAGATGGGGGAGATCGGCTGTTTCGGCGCGACCATCGAGGGGTGGGGATGTCCCGGGCTCTCCGCCCGCGCCAACGGCGTCATCATGCGAGAACTCGAACGGGGCGATTCCGGCCTGAGAACCATGGCGAGCGTGCAGAGTTCGCTGGCCATGAACGCGATCCGCTTCTTCGGTTCCGAGGCACAGCGGGACCACTGGCTCCCGAGCATGCGATCGGGCGAGGCGCTCGGCTGTTTCGGACTGACCGAGCCCGGCCATGGTTCGAATCCAGGGGGCATGACCACCGTCGCCCGCCGGGACGGCGAAGGATGGAAGCTCGGTGGTGGCAAGATGTGGATCGGCAATGCGGACATCGCGGACGTCGCGATCATCTGGGCCAAGACCGAGGGACTCGACGTCGATCCGGAGAGTTCGAAGGCCATCCGGGGCTTCCTCGTTCCGACGGACCGGCCGGGATTCCAGGCGGAACTCATCCGCAACAAGTACAGCCTCCGAGTCGGCCGGACCTCAAGAATCAGCCTCGAGGACGTTCCGGTCACCGAGGACGACCTTCTCCCCGAGAGCGGGGGGCTTCGGTCGCCGCTGAGTTGCCTGGACCAGGCGAGGTTCGGGATCGCCTGGGGCGTCATCGGCGCCGCGGAGGCGTGTCTCGAAGACGTCGTTCGCCACGCCGGCGGCCGGGAGGTCTTCGGCAAGACGCTCGACCACTACCAGCTGACGCAGGACAAGATGAGCGAGTGCTGGATCCGGATCGTGCAGATGCAGGCGATCGCGCACCGGCTCGCGGATCTCAAGGCCGGTGGGGACGGCACGGGACCGCAGGTCTCGCTGGCGAAGACCTCGGCCTGCGAGAGCGCCCAGATCGTGGCTCGCATCTGTCGCGACCTGCTCGGTGGCGTGGGAATCCTCGACGACCACTGCGTGATGCGACACATGATCAATCTGGAGTCCGTCGCGACCTACGAGGGAACGCGGGACATCCACCGACTCGTCCTCGGCCGCGAACTGACCGGCGTCTCCGCGTTCTTCTGACCCGGCTGACGAATTCAAGATTTCCGTCAAGGAAGGCTCGAGAGCGCACCTGCAGCGGGGAACATCCGATACACTTCTCGGCCCCCACGCCGCGTGGCGCGGGTCCAATCTGTTGACGAAAAGGAGAATTTCCATGCATCGATTCACCACCGGACTGTTCCGTACCGCCGCCCTCGCGACCCTCGCGATCGTCGCCACCGGTTGCAGCTACTACAAGATCACCGATCCCACCACGGACAAGGCGTACTACACCGAGAAGTACGAGTCCAAGGACGGGATCACCTTCACCGACGCCACCACCGAGAAGCAGGTCACCATCCAGAACGCGGAGATCGAGGACATCACCAGCTCCCAGTTCAAGGCCGCGACGCAGAAGTGATCGACGGTGAATGACTCGTCTCCAGCGGACGAGCCACATGAAATGAAGAAGGCGGGCCGTCCTCCCGGACGGCCCGCCTTCTTGGTTCCCGCGCCGTGGTCCTTCAGCCGCCGTATCTCGCATTCGGACCGAGGTCTTCGGCGATCCGCAGTAACTGGTTGTACTTCGCATTGCGATCGCTCCGGCATGGGGCACCGGTTTTGATCTGGCCGCAGTTGGTCGCGACCGCGATGTCTGCGATCGTCGAATCCTCGGTCTCGCCGGATCGATGGCTCAAGACGCTCGCAAAGCCGAATCGGGTTGCGAGATTGACCGCGTCGAGTGCTTCGCTCAGGGTGCCGATCTGGTTGACCTTGATGAGAATCGCGTTGCCGCAACCTTCGTCGATGCCTCGCTCGAGGAAGCGGGGGTTGGTGACGAAGAGATCATCGCCGACCAGTTGGACCGTTTCGCCAAGTCGATCGGTCAGATTACGCCAACCTTCCCAGTCGTCTTCTGCGAGTCCGTCTTCGATCGAGGCGATCGGCCAGTTCTCACACCAGTTTGCCCAGAGGTCGATGAGATCGTCTGAAGAGATGATCTTGCTGGGGTCACTGTTGAAGAAGCAATAGCCTTCCTTGCCCTGCTTCTTGGCTTCGTTCGCGAGTTCGCTCGTCGCGGGATCGAGCGCGATGACAATTTGATTACCGAAATCGAAGCCGGCGGCATTCACGGCCTCCGAAATCAATTCAAGCGCCTGCTCATTGCTGGTGAGGTTTGGCGCGAAGCCGCCTTCGTCGCCCACCGCAGTCGAGAGTCCACGCTGCTTCAGCACCGACTTCAAGGCGTGGTAGGTCTCGACGCCCGCCTGAAGTGCGGATTCAAAGTCTTCGAAGCCGACCGGCTGGATCATGAACTCTTGGAAGTCGACGGTGGAATCCGCGTGCTTGCCACCATTGAGAATGTTCAACATCGGAATGGGCAGGGTGCGTGCCGTGGTGCCCCCGATGTATCGGTAGAGAGGCTGATTCGATGCGGATGCCGCGGCGTGTGCGGTGGCGAGTGAGACCGCGAGGGTCGCATTGGCACCGAGCTCGGCCTTGGTGTCGGTGCCATCGAGCTCGCAAAGCATCGCATCCAACGTCTCCTGATCGAGCCCGTCCATTCCCTCAACGGCGGGGGCGATCCGTTCGTTGACGTTCTCGACTGCGTTGGTCACGCCCTTTCCGAGCCAGGCAGTGCCGCCGTCGCGGAGTTCAACCGCCTCGTTTTCGCCCGTAGAGGCACCGCTGGGCACCGCGGCTCGCCCTCCGGAGCCGTCTTCGAGCACCACTTCCGCCTCGAGGGTCGGATTTCCGCGGGAATCAAGAATCTGGCGGGCATGGACGGAGACGATTTCAAAGGACATGGAGGCGGTTCCTGGCACGTCAGTGGACGTGATGAAAAAGGGCGAATCGGACCGGGATCGTATTCGATGGAGGATTTTACGTGCAGAGAAGCATGAACGATGACTGAAGCATCCTCATTGAGGCCTCGGAGGGCATCGCACCCAACAGATGGCCGGAGCGGAAAGAACGCTTCCATCGTCGGTGAATATTGGATAAAATTTTGTCGAGACCATTTCTGGCCCCAAGGTGGGACCGAGAGATTTAGAACACGTATTTTTTTGGAGAAAAGACATGAAGATGACATTTGGCGTCACGTTGGCGTTGTTCTCAGGCCTCGCGCTGGCAGGAACCACGATCGCCGGAGATGAGAATCAAGACGTTTGGGAAGGCCTCAACGCGCCGATCGGTGTCGAGTCCGACGGGAATGGGAATATCTGGTTCAGTGAAATGGGTGTGCAGGGTCCTGGCAATCCCGGGAACGGCAAGATCAACTATCTGTCTCCCGGCCTCGATGGCTCGTATGACCTGATGCCCTTCGTCGAAGGCATCGACGTGGCCTTCACGCCCATGGGTGAACCCACCGGAGCCCTGCAGTTGGCCTTCGATACCGACGGCTCCGTGCTCCTCGCCGCCGGCGGTCCTGCGATTCCGGCCTTCCCTTCGCTGGGCTCTATTCTTCGTTATGACCCCACCGAGCTGGTGCGGTCTGCCGGCCCCTACGACGTGCTCGCGTCACCCGCGTTGATGCAGCAGATTCCGGTGTTCCCCTTCGTCGTAGGCAGTGGTTACGGCGACTCGAACACTTATGCGGTCGCGCCCGCCGGAGGCGGAGATCTCTACATCGTTGACTCCGGTGCGAATGCGTTGCTTCGCTGGAGTTCGGCTGCGGAAGAACTCTCGGTCGTGGTCGACTTTCCCGCGGTCGAGAATCCCAAGGGCTCGGTCCCTGGGATCTCACAAGCGGTTCCAACTCAGGTGATCACGGATGGCGATGGTGGTGCGATCATCGTTCAGTTGGTCGGGTTTCCCTTCGCGGACGGGGTCGCCTCGATCTTCCACGTCTCGGCCGCGGGCGACCTCACCACGATGTTCACCGGCTTCCAAACGTTGATCGACGTTCAGATGGCGGCGGACGGCAGTCTCTTAGTGAGCTCGGCGGGTTCCTTCGACCTCAAGGCCGGCAACTTCATTCCCGGCGAAGGCAAGATCCTTCGAGTGGCTCAGGATGGCACGGTCTCGACGGTGGTCGAAGGCCTCTGGTGCCCTTCAGGTCTGGCGATCGTCGGTGAGGACATCTGGGTTGCGCAGCCGTTCGCTGGCACGGTCACCCGATTCCGAGGGCTCGCGCCCCAACCTTGTCCGGGCGATCTCAACCACGACGGTCAGGTGAACGGCGCGGACATCGGTTTGATGCTTGGTTTCTGGGGCCCTTGTCTTTGATCATCTGATCATCGAAACACATCGATAACGAGAAGTTAGGACGGGCCGTGATCCTCAGATCGCGGCCCGTCTTTCGTGTTGGATTGGTGTCTTGGTCAGATCGAATCGGGCGCTGGATGCTTTGCCGGTTCACCGTCGAGAACTCGCCAGAGATCTTTGACCACCCAACTCATGTTCGCCATCGCCGTCGTGGTTCGACTGGCGAGGTGCGGTGCGAGGTGGGCGTTGGGAAGTTTGATCAGTGGGTTGTCGTCGGTGAATGGTTCGTTTTTGTGCACGTCGAGCACCGCCTGTGCGGCAGGATGTTCGGCCAGCCACTCGGCGACCGCGGCCTCGTCCACGACGAAGCCTCGGCTGGTGTTGAGCAGGATCGAGTCTCGCTTCATCAGGCTCAGAAGCGTGGCGTCGATCAGCCCGTGATTGGAAGATCGTCCATCGACGTGGATGGTGAGCACGTCGCTCTTCTCGAAGAGGCATTCCAAGGAGACTGGTTCGGCGCCCGTCCGATGTGACGCGTCGATGTCGAGCAAATCGTGATATCTGACCGTCAAGCCGATCGCCCCGGCGACCTCGGCGATTCGCCGCCCAATCCGGCCGAATCCGAGGATTCCGATGCTCATTTCGTTCATCTGCGAGTCGCCGCAGATTTCGCTCCGAATCTCCTTCCAGGTCGTCTGATCGACGGCTTCCGTCAGGAAGATCCGGGGCCGAATCGCGTCGCACAACAGCGCCGTGACGTATTCGACGACGGCTTGAGTATTGGCGTCAGGCGTGTGCACCACTTCGATGCCGCGTCTTCGGCAGGCGGCCACGTTGATGTTGTCGACGCCCACGCCGGCCCGGGCGACGACCTTTAATGACGGCAGTCGATCCAGCAGTGCCTCGTTCACCTCGGTGTACGTTCGAACCACCAGGCCGGTGATTCGTGCCGCGACGGACTCGAACGCCGCATCTTCCGGCGCTGCCGCGAGGAATTCGCAACGTTCCGCGATCCAGGCTTCGGCCGCGGGATCCAGATGCTCGGTTCGGACCACGAGCGGGGGATTCGGATTGTCTGGTTGGTCGTTCATCGGACGTCGATGCTAGCACTCGATCGCGCCCCCGAGCCCGGTGACGCCCCGTGTGATTCAGGATTCTCGTCACTTTGCAACTCGAAACGAATGTCCACCGGCAATCCCCCGGGGACAGACCGCTGATCGATCCTCTGGGGATCAAGTCGCTATCGTTCGCGAGACCTCAAAAACCCGCATGGAGCTGAGTATGAACAAGAGTGATCTCATCGAACTGGTGACCGCCGAACTGGGAAGCCCGCGTAGCCATGCGGAAAAGGCGGTCAAGTCGGTTTTAGATGGGATTCTCGAGGGCGTGGAACGTGATGGATCCGTGACCATTGCCGGATTCGGGACCTTCGAACGAAAGCACCGAGCCGAGCGAGCGGGACGCAATCCCCGAACCGGCGAATCCTTGATCATTCCCGCCTCCAGTACGGTTGGCTTTCGGCCTGCGGCGGCCCTCAAGCGGGTTGCAGAGGCGGTTTGAGCGTTCCGTCCAGGATGGACCCGTGATTGGCGGGCCAATTCCGGGTGTGCGGTCATCTCCGATAAGAACCGCTCCTTAGCATCGATCTGAGATCGAGATCCCGCGCGATCCCGACGTTCGTGACGCCGAGGTGAATACTCCCGTCAAGACTCCTTGCTTTCCGGTCGATCGTTTCTCCTGCGTCGGGTCTTCGCCGTTTCGGTGGAGCCCTTTGCGGCAGGGAGGTCTGATCGCGTCATGGACAAAGCGAGTCTTATCGGGATCATCTTAGGGGTCGTCGTTCTCGTGGGAACGGTGATGCTCGTGCTCAGTCACGGCGGGAACATCATGATGTTCTGGTCGTTGAAGGGCGCGATCATGGTCTTCGGCGGCACGATCAGCGTGTTGTTCATGGCCATGCCGATGGAGAAGCTGAAGCAGGTACCCGGCTATATCAAGGCGTTCATGAGGGAGCCTGCGGTCTCCAACGCCGAGACGGTGACCTTGATGGCCACCCTCAGCGATAAGGCACGTCGAGATGGCATCCTTTCGCTGGAAAGCGAGATCGAGAACGTCAAAGATCCCTTCCTCGCCCAAGGCTTGAAGATGGCGGTCGATGGCACCGACGAAGCGATCGTCGAGACGACACTTCGACTCGAGGTCATGGCGATTCAAGAGCGACATAAGGCCGGGAAAAAATTCTTCGACCTCATCAAGTTGTACGGGCCGGGCTACGGACTCGCGGCCACCTTGATCGGTCAAATTGGAATGTTCGGTTCGCTCGGCGGCAGCATCGAAGAACTCGGTGGCATGCTCGCGGTCGCGGTGACGGCGACGATGTACGGAACCGTGCTCGCGAATGCGATTGCCGGCCCGATCGGCGACAAGTTGTCGCTCCGCTCCGGCGAGGAAATTCTCGCCAAGGAGATGATGCTGCAGGGAATCATGAGCATCCAGGCCGGTGATAACCCCAGAACCACTACTGAGAAGATGCTCGCCTTCGTTCCCCAGTCGGGACGGAGCGGTCTCAAGTTTGCGGCCTGATCCGACGCCAGGGAGATCATGATGTCGGGTAATCAGGCAAATCATCGAGGTGGGTACGGCATCGGACACGGTGGCGGAGGCCACGACGAGGAAGAGGGCGGCGCCCCCGAGTGGCTCATCTCTTTCGCCGACATGGTGATGCTCCTTATGGGCTTCTTCGTGATTCTCTTTGCCCTAAATGTACAACCCAAAGGCGGCAACCCCGGCGGCGGCGGTGCCGAGTCCGATGGCGCGGCGATGGAAGTTCAAGAGATTGATCCGGAACTCATCGAGGCGGTCCGGCGAGCATTCCACAATCCGCTCAACCCAGATGACCCCCGGGACGCCCGCGTTCTGCAGGCGATTCGTGAGCGAGGTGCGGGCGACGCCAGCACCAAGGGCGTTCGTGGTCGTGAGCAGGATGTCCGATCTCCGCGTGATATCGATTACTTCGGAGAGGGGACGGACGTTCCCTTCGCCTTCAAGTCGTTGTCGATCACCCCGCAGTCTGCATCGATCATCACCGACTTCGCGCAATCGCAGGCCGGTCGTCGAAACGTGATTGAGGTCCGTGGGCATGCATCGGAACCCGAAGCCTTTAATCGCCCCCAGGAGGGACGCGAGATCGCGTGGGCACGGGCGGAAGTTGTGGTCAAACGGCTCGAAGCCGCGGGCATCCCGACGGCACGCATCCGAGTCCAGATCAGCGGCACGAGCGAACCGCGTCGAGACCATCTCGGCCTGAATACACGGCCAAGCGAAGACGCCAGAGTCGAACTTCTGGTTCGCCGCGATGCCGCGCTTCCCTGATTCTGACTTACCAGCCTTGATTCAATCCTCATCACCCGTATGACGGGCGGATTTCTCGCAGGGTTCTCGGGCTTTCGACTGGTCCAGGCCCGGGTGGGGGATAGAGTTGGGAGGCGTTGCTCGAACTCGGGCGACCACACTCAACCACGGGATCGATCCATGAAGATCAGTACCTTTCACGCCCTCGCGATGATCCCCTCGGTTCTGGCGATCGTCAGCGGAGGTGCTGCGGACATTTTTTCGGAGATCGGATACGACGCACTGGTTGCAAGACTTGGGTCGGAAGTTCCTTCCGGCGTTGGCGTGGGTGTGGTGCAGGTCGAGATTCCTGATCCCGGTTACTCGCCGCATCAAGGCAATGGACAGTTTTCTGGAATCAACTTTATCGAGCGAAGTGGGGCGACCGAGCCAAGCCTCCATGCGTCAAAGGTCGGTTTTAAGTTCTACGGGAATGAAGAGAGCGTCGCGTCAGGTATTTCGACGGTTAATCTCTATGACGTCAATGACTTCATCGGTTCGGGCTATCTGAGGCTCGGCTCAAGCAGCCTGCCGGACAATCCGCCCGGTGGCGCGAAGATCTTCAATCACAGTTGGATCGGCACCTTGGGAAGTTCATCCGACGTGTTGGCGCTTCGCCGCGCTGACTACGCCGCGAACACCTTTGGGACCATCTGGATCATGGGCGTCAACAACGGCGCGGGGAGTGACTCCTTTGCGTTGATGGCCGGGATGCACCACGGGATCTCGGTTGGGCTGAGCAACGGCGATCATGATGCCTCCGACACCGGACCCGGCACCGAGATTCAGGGCCGCATGAAGCCGGAGATCGTCGCCCCCGGTGACTTCACGAGCTTCGCGACTCCGGTGGTGTCGGCCTGCGCCGCGCTGCTTTACGAGACCGCGAGGACCACGCCCGAGCTTGATGGCAACAGCGTTGCGGATCTCCCTCAGGTTCTTAAGGCGGTACTGCTGGCCGGTGCGGCCCGCAATGATGCTTGGACGAACAACCCTTCGACTTCCCGAGCCGATCGCGGCACCACGGCTCGTCCGATCGACGAGATCTACGGGGCCGGGGTCGTGGAGATTGATCGGGCCCACCGGATTTATACCGGCCTTGAGCAATCCGGCGAGTCATCGCTGCCGGAGAACCCGACCATGGCCGGCCCGGGTTGGGACTTCGAATTGATGTCGAACGGAGAGTCGCTCTGGCATCGATTCTCGATCTCGGAGCCGGCGGACGAAATCGGAATTCTTGCCACCTGGAACCGAGTCATCGCGAACAACTTTGGCTCGGCGACCCATCCTGATCTGGACCTCGAACTTTTTCGGATTGAGAACGGCTCGGCGGTATCGCTGGTGGGCGCCAACGCGAGCGTCTTCGCGGCCGGCAATGTGCGGAGCGACAGCGGCGTGGACAGCGTCGAGCTGATCCATGTTCGTGGACTCGCGGCGGGTGAATATGCTGTCCGGCTGAGTCGGATCGACGGAAACTCCGTCTCGACCAGGGCGGCGGTCGCCTGGTGGATTCCGGAGGCGGCGGCCTTCGTTCCGGCGGACCTGAACCACGACGGTCTGGTAAATGGTGCCGACTTCGGCATTCTTCTCTCGCTTTGGGGGACGACCGACCCGGAAGCCGACCTTGATGGCAATGGCACGGTCGGTGGAAGTGACATCGGTGCGATGCTGGCAGCGTGGACCGGCTGACGGCGGGCCTGGCCCGGTTCCCAGACCGACGTTGAATTCGGTCGGTCGGATTCAGGTCCTCAATCGGGGTAGACTCTCCGCCGGATGCGGAACTCCTCGCTCGGAAAATATCTGACGATGTACGGCATCATGGCGCTCCTTGGCGTCGTGTTGATCTATCCGATCTGGCTCACGGTTCGTGGTGGCTTCATGTCCGTCGACGGCGGATACACGCTGTACCACGTTCTTGACGTCTTTCGAGACGAGAATCTCCGATGGGGGCTGTTCAATGCCCTGACCATCGCCACGGTGACGACGTTTCTCTCGATCTTGATCTCGATGCCACTGGCCATGGTGGCCGCCCGCCACGAGTTTCCCGGGAAGACGCTGTTCGGGGCGCTGGTTCTGATCCCGCTGATTCTTCCGCCCTTCGTGGGGGCCATTGGCGTCCGACATCTGCTCGGTCGCTCGGGATCACTCAATGCGCTGCTCTCGGATCTTGGTCTGATCGAGGCCCCGCTGGACCTATTGGGCGATGGCGGCCTCTTCGGTGTCATTTTGGTGGAGGCGTTGCACCTCTATCCAATCATCTATCTCAATCTCTTGGCGGCCTTGGCGAACCTCGACCCCGCGCTGGACGAGGCGGCCCGCGATTCGGGGGCTGGCGCCTGGACGCGATTCCGAAGAATCACCTTGCCACTGGTGCGGCCCGGGTTGTTTGCTGGTTGCACCATCACCTTCATCTGGAGCTTCACCGAGCTGGGCACGCCCCTGATGTTCGAGTTCCGGCAGGTCACCCCAGTTCAGATCTTTGACGGCCTCAAACAAATGGAGACCAGCGCGGAACCGTTCGCGCTGACCGTCGTCATGTTGTCCACGGCGACCCTCTTTTATGTCCTTGGTCGAGTCCTTCCTGGCGTCAAGGGCGTTGCCTCGAGTGCCAAGGCATCCCGAGGCGACTCCTCGGTCCGGCTTGGCCCGGTGGCGGGGATTCTGGCGGCACTGCTCTTCGGAACTGTGATCGGCATCGCATCGATGCCGCACGTTGGGGTGATCCTCGCGAGTTTGTCGGTCGAAGGGCAGTGGTACCAGTCGATCCTGCCGCGAGCGTTCACCCTGCACAATTACAGCGAAGCCCTCTCGCATCCTCTGGCGATCGGATCGATTCGGATCAGCCTTTTCTTGGCCGGGATCGCGGTGGTCCTGGATCTGGTGGTCGGGGTGATCGCCGCCCGGCTGATCGTGCGAACCAAGATCCGTGGTCGGGCGATTCTCGACGCGCTTTGCATGCTTCCGCTGGCGGTGCCGGGGCTGGTGATGGCGTTTGGATATGTGGCCATGACCCTCGAATGGCCGTTCCAAGGGCCGATGCCCAGTTGGCTCGCCTTCGTGGTCTCGCCGGTACTTCCACAAGGCACCTTTGCGAGCCTCAACGACGGACCGCTCGGCTGGGCCGCCAACGTGCTCGGTGCCGATCCCAATCCGATTCCGATCTTGATCGTCGCCTATGCCGTTCGCCGCCTGCCCTACGTGGTCCGTTCGACGGTCGCGGGACTGGAGCAGACTCCGGTCGATCTCGAAGAGGCAGCTCATGGGCTCGGCGCTGGCAAGATGACGGTTCTTCGCCGGATTGTGCTTCCGCTGGTGGCGGCCAATCTGGTTGCAGGCGCCCTTCTGGCCTTCAGTTTCTCGATGTTGGAGGTCAGCGACAGCTTGATCCTGGCCCAGCGAGAAGCCGATTACCCGATTACCAAGGCCATTTACGTGCTGTTCGAGCGACTTGGCGACGGCCCCGGCATTGCATCGGCGATGGGAACCTGGGCGATGCTCCTCCTGGCATGCACCTTGGCAGGTGCGAGTCTGCTCCTGGGCAAGAAACTTGGGGCGGTATTCAGGGCTTGATGGCAGTGAATTGGCCTTGATCGGGGCTTTGGTCGGGAGATCCGGTGGTGCCAAGCTGGTCTCGGGAGGCTACTTTCGAGGTTCCCATCGATTCCTTGGCTACTTCATCACCGAAACCGGCCCGGAAGTCGAGCCGGATCCGCCCGGGGTTCTATACTAATCGTCTCTCTTGAAACCCTCTCCGGGGCCGCATTTGCGACCTCGTCCTTTTCGGGCCCGATCCATGCCCTATACGATGAAGCCTGACGAGGTCTACGGCCTCGATATCGAGAACACCGATTACCTCAAGGACCATGTGAACGCCCCCGACCGGTGGGTGTTGAACTTCGGTCCGCAGCACCCGGCGACTCACACCACGCTTCGGCTGGTGCTTGAGCTCGACGGTGAACGAGTGGCCCGTTGCACACCGCACATCGGCTACCTCCACTCCGGGTTCGAAAAGCTCGGCGAGCATCACGACTACAACCAGTACGTCTGCACCGTGAGCCGGATGAACTATGTCTCGCCGATCGGCAACGACATTGCGTGGCACACGATCTGCGAGCAGCTCTTCGACATCGACGTCACGCCACGATGCAAGGTCGTCCGCACGATCATGGCCGAGCTCGCTCGAATCCAAGATCACCTGCTTTCAATCGGCGCCGCCGCGTTGGACCTTGGTGCGTTCACTGGATTCCTCTACGGGTTCAACGAACGAGAGTTCATTTACGACATCGTTGAGTATCTCTCGGGTCAACGGTTTCACCCGGACTGGACCCGACTTGGTGGTGCGTGGCGGGACATCGACGACGACGAAGTCTTCAAGAGGATGATCAAGGATTTCATTCACAATCGTCTTCCCAAGGCACAGAAGGATCTGGAGTCCTGTCTGAACCGGAATCGAATTTTCGTGGACCGGCTCAAAGGAGTTGGCACGATCAGTCGTGAGGATGCGATCGCGTGGAGTCTCTCCGGTCCAGTGGGGCGGGCGAGTGGCATCACCCGCGACATCCGCAAATCCGAGCCATACCTCTGCTACGCCGACAATTGGGACGGCGAGGGCGCCGAGGCCGTCAAGTTCAATGTTCCGATCTCGACCGACGGCGATTCGCTTTCGCGATACCTCGTCCGACTCGAAGAGCTTCATCAGTCCGTGGGGATCATTGAACAGCTCATCGACAAGATTCCGAGTGGACCGATCGACACGCTCTCTGATTCCAAGCTCAGCATTCCGGAGAAGGGTGAGGTCTACGGTTCGATCGAAGGCACGATTCAGCTCTTCGAACTTCTCATGCACAACCGCGGAATCGATGCCCCGGTTGGCGAGCTTTACGGCGCGGTCGAGAGCCCCAATGGCGAACTCGGCTACTACATCGTGGCCAACGGGACCAAGTACCCGACCCGCGTTCGGACGCGGCCGCCATCGTTCGTCAACTATTCGGTGTTCCCCAAGCTGATCGAAGGCCATCTGGTCAGCGATGTGGTCGCCGTGCTCGGTTCTCTCAATATTATTGCGGCCGAACTCGACCGCTGATCATTTTATTCCTTCGCCGGACCACCATCCGGCCAACGTGAGACCACACGATGTCCTGGAAGGTCGTCGATTCCGGAAACGCCGAGATCGCTCGTCGAGCGGAGCCTTGGTGCACCGAGGCCATGAAGGCTCGTTGGGCTGCGGACACGCTGCCGCGCTACGAGACCAAACATGGCGCCCTGATGCCCATCCTGCACGATGTGCAGCACGAGTATCGCCACGTCTCGTATCAGGCGATGATCGAGATTGCGGCATTCCTTGAGCTCCCGCCGGCGGAAGTGCTCGACACCGTCAGTTTCTACGAGGAGTACACGACGGAGCCGGTTGGAAAGTGCGTGATCGGCATCTGTCAATCGATCGCGTGCGAGATCTGTGGCCATCAGAAGTTGCTCGATCACGTTCGTGATGAACTGGGAATCGAGCCCCACGAGACCACCGAGGACGGGATTTTTACCCTCCTGGCGATGGAGTGCCTCGGTTCCTGTGACACCGCCCCGGTGGCCCTCTTCAACGAGACGCTCCACGAAGGTCTCGACATCACGACCATTGATCGTCTGATCGCCGAGGCGCGTCAGGCGAATGATTCTGCGGAGCATTGACGACCCGATGACCGATTCCGATTCGAAATCGATCATGCGTTCGCTCGGCGAGTTTGTCGGGCACGTCGTCAAGGGGATCAAGACCGATCCGACGGCACCGCAGGTCAAGGAAGTCGGTCGATCCGTCGAGACGGAGGATCGCGGCGACGTGGTTCTTCGGCGGACTACCATCGAAGAAGTCGAGCTCCGGAAGCCGCCGCAACCCGGCAATGGCGAGACACCCCCGAGCCCCTGAATCCACGCGTTTGAATACGAATCTGCAGTCGACACCCGAACCGCACGCAAGGCCCCATCAAGATGCCCATGAACGAGCCAGTCCTCACGAAACGAATCCCGTCCGCACCCTGGGGTGATCCCAAAGATCGTCGAACCATCGACATCGGTGAATACGTCCGCACGGGCGGCTATCAGAGCCTTGAGAAGGCATTGGCCAGCAAGCCCGGAGAGATTGTTGATGAGGTCAAAGCGGCCGTTCTCCGAGGGCGTGGCGGTGCCGGATTCCCCGCCGGATTGAAGTGGTCTTTTCTGCCCGATCCCGACGGTGGTCGCCGGTATCTGGCGATCAACTGCGACGAAGCCGAACCCGGGACGTTTAAGGATCGTCTGCTCTGCGACTTTGATCCGCATCTCGTGCTCGAAGGTATTGCCATTGCCTGTTACGCCTGTCAGCTAGACACGGCGTACTTCTTCATTCGCGGCGAATATCACCATCAAGCCAAAGTCATGCAGCGGGCGATCGAAGAAGCCTATGCCCATGGCATTTTCGGTCAGCAAGGACTGCTCAAGGGCAAGTCCGACTTCAAGGTCGAGTGCTATCTCCATCGTGGCGCTGGTGCGTACATCTGCGGTGAGGAGACTGGACTGCTCGAAGCCGTCGAAGGCAAGCGGGGTTGGCCTCGAATCAAGCCTCCGTTCCCCGCGGTGAAGGGGCTCTTCGGACGTCCGACCATCGTGAACAACGTCGAGACGCTGGCCGCCGTGGTGCCGATCATCGAGCACGGCGTGGAATGGTGGAAGGGTCACGGTTGTGAGAGCGCCACTGGCGGGCCGCCGAGCTACGGAACCAAGTTGATGGGCGTCTCAGGTCATGTTGAACGGCCGGGAGTCTATGAATGCGACTTGGGAATTCCGCTCCGAGAGCTCGTCGAAACCCACTGTGGTGGGATGCGAAAGGGCAAGAAGTTCAAAGGCGCCATCGCGGGCGGGGTCTCGATGGGCGTGCTCGGTCCGGATCAGTTTGATGCACCGATGGACTTTGACATTGGTCGGTTTGACGTGCTTGGATTGGGAACCGCCTGCCCGACGATCTTCGACGAAGACACCGACATGGTCGCGGTGGCGAGGAACATCTCCCGTTTCTTTAAGAACGAATCCTGCGGCCAATGCACACCATGCCGGGAGGGTTCAGGGTGGATCCTCAAGCTTCTCATGCGGATCGAACGGGGAGCCGGCACGACGAAGGATCTGGATCTCCTGCTCGAAGTCGCGGGTTCTATGGGCCTGACTCCTGGCACCACCATCTGCGGCCTCGCAGACGGAAACAACTGGGCCGTTCGAACCATCGTCAACAAGTATCGTGGCGAGTTTGAAGCAAGAGTGAAGCCACAGTTCATTCCGGTCACCATCACCGCAGGAGGTTGATGAACACATGAACCCCGACGGCGAATCATCCGGCAGTCCAGCGGCCGAACAGGCCCGCGATTCCAATTCCTCGGAACCTGGCCCTCAACCGGGGTCGACCGGCGACGGCGGCTCCCGCGTGACCATCGACGTGGCGACGCCGGAGGTCGGCGGGGAAGAAGTGACTTGGATCCGGGATCGACTTGAGTTGGTGGTTTCATTGGTTGAAACCGAGATCGATCGTCGAATTGTTCGATGCTCAGTGCGGGTCGTGGGTGATCTGGAGATGAGCGAGGCGCATCAACGATTCAGCGACGTCGAAGGCACGACCGACGTCTTGACCTTCGTGACGGAAAATGAATCCGGAATCGAAATTGATCTGCTGGCGTGCGCCGATGAAGCGGCCCGTCGGTGTGCCGAATTTGATCATGACCTTCGTCGAGAGTTGCTCCTCTATGGGGTTCACGGGCTTTTACATGCGATCGGGCATGATGACCATGAGCCTGGAGCGCACGCCTTGATGCATGCGGAGGAGGATCGACTGCTCACGAAGATCGGGGTCGGTCCAATCTTTCGAACACCGTCGAGTGAGGGGGATTCTCGATGAACAATTTCTTGATCCTCGCACTGATCGTGTTCACGGTAGTGGGGACGTGGTGCAGCGCGCTTCGACTTGCCTTGCAGGACCCGAGCCGGAGTGAGCTGGAGGGCTGGCGCCGCCGCAGGGGTGGATCCGATGTGGATTCTGAGGCGCCAAAGGTCGAATGGGTTCTTCGCCGGCGACTCCATTTGGTGACGGAGTTCGCCTTCGTCCGGACGACTTTGAGCGTTGCGGTCACGGTGATTTTCGTAGAATTTTTCATCGGTGATGTCGACCGCTTGGCCGAACCAGTGGATTTTCTGCTGGCGGGGTTGGTCTCGGTCTTCACACTCTGGATCTCCATGAGCGTGATCGCCGGCGCCCTGGCGAACTACCTCGGAACGTCCCTCGTCATGCGGGCGCTTCCCATCCTCCGTTTTCTGGATCTTCTCCTTGGACCGCTCGCCGCGATCACCGCGGTCATGGATGAATCGATTCGCCGCTTGAGCGGTGCCAATTTGCGTGAGGACGAGGCGGGAGAACGGCTCCGCCGATCGATTGAGGACACCACGCTTGGTGGGGACTTGGACGAATCTGCGGCAGAGATGCTTGAGAACGTGGTGGACTTCACCAGCACCGAAGTCGGAACGGTGATGACTCCCCGAACCGAGATCGAGGGCATTCAATTCACCGATGACCTTTCGGGGATTCGAACAATCATCATTGAAGCGGGTCATTCCAGAATTCCGGTCTACGGCGAACACCTCGACGACATCAAGGGCATTCTGTACGTCAAAGACCTCGTTCCCTATCTGGGGACCGACGCGACGGACTTTCGGCTCGATCGACTTCTCCGGCAACCCATTCGGGTACCGGAGACCAAGCCGGTCCAGGACCTTCTTCGCGACTTTCAGCGAAGCGAAGTTCACATGGCGATCGTGGTCGACGAATATGGTGGGACCAGTGGGCTGGTCACGATCGAAGACGTCCTCGAAGAGATCGTCGGAGAGATTCAGGATGAACATGACACCGAGGAAGAGCTCCCCCCGGCGATCGCCCGCGTCGACGACGATCGTTGGGAGATGGACGCCCGCTTTCAGATTTACGATCTGAACGAACTCTTGGAGACTTCGATCCCCGAGGATGACGACTTCGACACCGTCGCCGGTTTCATGCTCGAGCGGCTGGGGCGGGTCCCGGTGGTGGGCGAGATCGTGGAGGCCGCGGGCATTCGATTTGAGGTCCTCGACGCGGAGCCCACCCGGATTGAACGCGTCATCGTGACCCGACTGGCTCCGGAATCTGAGGAATCAACGGCGGAGTCTTGATTCGGATGGATTCGGATGGATTCGGATGGGTTCGGATTCACTCGCCCCTGAAATTCAGAGCCCGGAATCCCCAAGAAGTATGTATGCAAGGAGCCGAATCCATGGCGTACGAATCTCGGGTCGACCCCTTCCCACCCAGTCGATCTGCTCGGCTGCGATCGGACGGAGAGTCGGATTCCGACCGAATTCTGCTCATCGGTTGTCACCTCTGGCCATTCATCGGGCTGATCACCGGAATGCTCCCATTGCTCTGGATTGGCGTGATTGTGGTCTGGGCCGTTCGGAAGGATGATTCACCGCTGATCGCTGATCAGGGACGCGAGCTGCTCAATGTCCTTCTGACCTTCATCATTCTCGCGGTGATCCCAGTCATTGGCTGGATCGCCCTGGTGATCTGGATTCCAGTGATGCTGGTGAATGCAATCCGCGCCGCGATCGCGGCTGGGCGAAGCGAATACTTCCGCTATCCACTCGTGATTCGATTCATCACCTGATTCCGACGAGCGGGCTCAGTCGAACTCAATCAAATTCAATCAAACTCATCACCCCGGAAGGTGCTAGCGAGGTACGCCTCTCTCACCACGGGGTCGTTGATGATCGTTTTTGGATCACCATCTCGAAGGTTCTTACCTTCGTGAATGATGTACGCGCGGTCGCAGATCCGCATGGTCTGCTGCACGTTGTGGTCAGTCACCAACATCGCAATCCCCTCGTCGGCAAGCTTCCGGACTTCGGCTTGCAACTCCTCGACGGTGTGGGGATCGACCGCGGCGAAGGGTTCGTCCAGCAGCATCAGTCGGGGTCGGGTCACGAGTGATCGGGCGATCTCGAGCCGGCGTCGCTCACCGCCGGAGCAGGTTCGGGCCTGTTCCTTCCGCTTGTGGGTCAGGCCGAACTGTTCGAGCAGTTGGTCACAGCGACGATTTCGTGCTTCGCGATCGAGTCCTCGGGTTTCGAGGATCGCCATGATGTTTTGTTCGACGGTGAGTTTCTGGAAGACACTCGGCTCTTGGCTCAGGTAGCCCATGCCCGCCTTGGCATGTTGAAACATGGGCTCAAAGGTGACATCCCGACCGTCGAACATGACCTGGCCTTTTTCTGGGGTCAGCATCCCGATGGTCATGCGGAAGGAGGTGGTCTTCCCGGCACCGTTCCGTCCCAGGAGCCCGACGATCTCGCCGGCTTCGACCGTGAAGCTGACGCCGTCCACAACGCGGCGTCCGCCGTAGGTCTTCTGAAGATCTTGTACCTCGAGCAGTGCCATGGTTCGGGAATGGTACCTGAGGATCGGCCGAGGACATCGAATTCGAGGTTGCGGGGAGACCGGGCCCCGGCTACAAAAGAGGGTGATGACTCGACTTCGGCCGCACAATCTCCCGCTTTGGACCATCTCCGTTCTCGCGGTCGCCATGGCGGCGGCATCCGGATGCGTCCGGCGAGTGGTGCAGATCACCTCTGCTCCAGAAGGGGCCCTGATCTGGATGAACGATCGGGAGGTCGGTTCGACGCCATGTGAGATTGAGATCCTCCATTACGGCAAATATGACGTCCGGGTTGAGAAGGCCGGATACGAACCGGTGATGACGGGGCGGTCGGCCAGTGTTCCGATCTGGGATCTTCCCGGGATCGATCTGATCGCCGAGCTCGTGCCCGCAGATTTCGAAAGTCGTACGGTTTGGCACTTCGACCTGGTGGTTGAAAATGATGACCCGGATCGAGTGCTTCTTCGCGCCGAGGCCGCCCGAGATCAAGCGGTCGCGGCAGAGGCACGACGAGCCTCGGAGACGACGCCCGTGACGTCGTCCGATCTGGCGGCGGAGGTTGAAGCGGAGGACGGGACCGGCAGCCCTGGGGCCCCGGTCGGAGGCGCCTTGGTGCCAGTTCCAGTGACCGCTCCAGACCAGCCGGAAGCCTCTGATCCCGGGCAGGACCCGTTGATCGAGCCGAATACTCCCGCCAGCTGAGCCGGGAACATCGATCCGCTCTAAAGAGCGGAGAATCGCTCAACCTCGCTCGGTTCCGGGACGATGCCACGCGGAGGGCTGATTCGGCTCATCGCAATCGGTGAGTACCGAGCGAATGACGCGGCGTCGATCGACATTCGCCCCAATCGTAAAAACCGGGGGAAGGAGCCGTCTGTCATGCGCACTCGAAGCGGACCAAACCTACTCGTTGCTGACGATGATCGAAAGAGCTTGTTGTCAGTCGTTCAGGTCGCGCACGGACTTGGCTACAACTGTGTCACGGCGACCACCGGCGCCACCGCGTGGCGGGAATTCTCGCGCTTCAAGTTTGATCTGGTCATCACGGACCTGAACATGCCCGGGGGCGATGGTGCCGTCCTCGCTCGTCGTGTTCGCAGTTGTTCTGGGACCCCGGTCGTTCTCCTGTCCGAACTTGGACCGGCCAGTCTGGGCATCTGTGGGATCCAAGATTTTGCGGGCATTGACGTACTCTGGAAGCCTTTCTCGACGGCGAGTCTGCGGGAATCCATGGAACGAAACATCCGCATCGTCGTCTCACCGGGCCAGATGCTCTCCGAGGCGGAAGAGGCGGCCTGATCCGCCTCATGGAGCGCTTTCACGGTCGTGGCGTCCCCCAAAGGGGTACCATCAGGGAGTGACGTCCCTCGACCGAAAGATTCCTCTGAATGTCCTGCAGACCGGGCCCGTTCGTCCGGTCTTTGCCAACGGCCCGCGATCCCTTGAGTCGGTGAAGATGCTCCGGATCTCGGTCACGGATCGCTGTAATCTCCGATGTGGGTACTGCATGCCGGCGGGGGGGGTGTCCTTTCAACCCAAGGATGATCTCCTGACGCCGCAGGATCTCGCCAGGATCTCTGGCTTCGCTCATCGGTTAGGAGTTCGTTACTTCAAGATCACGGGCGGTGAGCCAACGGTCCGCAGAGATCTGATCGAGATCATCCAGCGGCTCCGGGCACTCGGTTCTGCCGATCTTTCCATGACTTCCAACGGCCTCCAGATGCCGCGGATGGCGGCGTCGCTCAAGGAGGCAGGCATCGATCGCGTCACGCTTTCGGTCGATAGTCTCCGACCGGATCGCTACCGGGATATCACGGGTGGGGGGCGTTTTGAGCTTTTCGAGGAAGGCCTCGAAGCGACGGCGAAAGTCTTCGGAACGGTCAAACTGAATGTTGTGGTGATGAGAGGCGTCAATGATGACGAAGTCGCAGACTTCGCGGGCCTTGCTCGTGATCGAGACTGGACGGTTCGATTCATCGAGTTCATGCCGCTCGGTTCGAGCGTGCTGGCCGATGGTGATCCGGATCAATATCTGGTCACGGCTGATGAAGTGACTTCGAGCATCGAGGCGGTTCATGGGTCGCTCGCTCCCGTCGAGGGATCAGCCGATCCCGGCGTCGGCCCTGCTCGTCTGTTGGCGATGCCGGGTGGGCGCGGTCGAATCGGGTTGATTCATGCGATGAGCCGTCCGTTCTGCGAGACCTGTAATCGTCTTCGATTAACTTCCTCGGGCATCCTTCGGAGTTGTCTGTTTGACGGTGGTGAAGTCGATCTGGTGCCGATCCTTCGTGAGAAATCGCATGATTCTGAAAGCAAGCTTGACGAGGCACTTCTTGAGGCATTCACGCAATGCACGGCCATGAAGCCGGAAGTTCACGCCTCGAGAGGTGGCCGGGCAATGAGTAGCATCGGCGGCTAATGAGACGCCGCTTTACAGCGTGTGCCGTGGCGGTTGGAATACCAGTATGGCCAACATCAAGAACATCTTTTTCTGCACGCTGACCCTCCTCACCATCCTGATTTCCGGTTGTGGAGATGACGGTTCGTACCAAGCCGTGGCAGGGGCCGGCTCGGGCGTGGCGGGCACCGGCTCAGCGGCACAAGGCGGATCGCCGGCCGGCAGTTTGGTTTGGGGTGACGCCCTGAACCGATGGCCGAAGGATGGTAACTCGCAGTTCGTCGCCGGAGATTCGGTCATTCGATCGAGTTTCGATCTGTGGCTTGACGCTCGCCGGCCACCAATGATGCCGAATGATGAGGGCGTGGTCATTCTGCTCCGGGATCTCCGCGAGTTCAATCTGCCGTTGACGGGACTGAATGGAGAATGGGGCGTTCCGTCAAAAGAAGTCGCCATCCGGACTCAGGCGATCCGGGGTATTGGCAAGACGTTCTGGGCCGATCTGAGGTTGGCAATCATCGAAGAGGATCAAGACCGAGCGATGGAGGTCATCGTGTTGATGGCGAACCTGCCGCGTATTGCGCACGGGTACGACGGATCCGATCGCGGTCTTATTGCGACGTTGGCGACCGTAGACTCCTTCGGATGGGGGCTGACGGACCTGACGCGGTCCGGCGCGGGCATCCAGCCAACGGCGGAACAATGCGAACGACTTCGCAAGGCCACGTCGTGGCTTGAGGACACCAATGCGTTCGATGTCTCGATGGATAATCCGAGTCATCAGCGAATGATGAAGAGGTACTTGGCGGAGACTCAACCGAGGCTCCGTCGCCAGATGGCGGCGTTATGTGACTGACGCTGATCCTGGTCGAGGCGGCAGTCGATTCGGATCCGTGATCCAAGCCGGCCCATTCATTGGATGGATCAGATAAATCAGATCGAACTGAGCCCCTCACCCCATGAGCCCGGGGTATCCAGGTCGAGGTGAATCCCCGGATCATCGACCTCGATGGCGTGGACGCTGACATCCGGAAGCTCGCGAGCGGATCGAAGACCGTCGGCGAGTGGCTGATCGAGAATGCGACGGGCCAAGGCGGGGGAGAGGACGATGGGGTGACCGCCACGGCCTTGGCGTCGAGGATGGACAAAATCAAATGGTGCCGTCTGGTCATCGAGTAACTGCTCGATGGTGGTATCTCGAACCGCCGGATGATCGGAGAGGTGCAGCAGGATGCGAGCAGCGTGGGCGTCGAGGGCCGCCCGAATGCCCGCGCGAGCTGAGTCCAGCATCGAACCCTCGGGTTCAACGTCGAGGAAGGCCACCTCGCGTCCTTCGAGTGATTCCCGGATGGCTCGTGCGTGGAGTCCGACCGTCATAAAGACGTTGCCGACGAAAGGGGCAATGGTGTCGTGGGTTGCCGCCACCACGGTGGTCGGTCGGCCATCTCGAATCCAAGGCAGGGTCTGCTTGCAGCGTCCCATGCGAGCAGATCGACCGCCCGCAAGAAGAATGCCGATCACGCCGCCGTACTGAGCCCGCTTGGTCATGCCGACTCGAAGCAGCCGCGACCACCGCTGCAGGTATCGGGTGCCACGCCCTTCCGATCCGGTCCCCGTTCGTCCTGGCTCAGCACGCACCAGAAACATCGGGTGCTGCTTGAATCATCGACAAGCCCCCGATGCATGTGTTCGGTCATCACATACATGTTCTTGTGACGAAGGTTTACGCAGGTTTCGATCAGCTTCAACCGAATGGGTTCATCCGTTTGGGAATCACTCATGCGTCACCTCCTTGACCCGGGCTAGAAAGGCTCGCGGCGGCGTTCACCGCTCGTCGAATTGCCACCGGCAGCAGCGTGGTCTTGTAGACGGTTCCCGGGAGGGGATCGGCCCCATCGACCGCGAGTTCGCAGGCGGCGCGGATACGACGATCATCGTCGATCGAAACGCCGGCTAATGCCGCATCAACCTGCGGGAGTAGATGGGGGCGAGGGGCCACGGCGCCCGCGCAGGTTCGTGCGGAGGTAATCACATCGCCGTCGAGTTCAAGGGCGGCATATCCGGAGACCATCGGCCAGTCGAAGGATTGTTTTTGCTTCAAGGCGATAAACGCCGAGTTTGGCGCGGATCTGAAACGGACGCCGGTGATGATTTCGCTCGGCGAGAGGACGCTGGTCGATTGCCAATCCACGGCAGGATCGGGATACAAATCTCGGATCGCTATCCGCGATCGGTCGCCGCCGACGACCTCCACTTCCCCATCGAGCACCAGCAGGGCCGGGGCGAGGTTCGATGGGTGGACCATGAGGCACGGGCCGTTCTGGAAGATCACGTGGAATCGGTGATCGCCTTCTCGGGCCGGACAGTCATCGCCGGTCTTTCGGAGACAGTCGAACTGTGACATGCGCCAGTACCAGCATCGGGTCTCCTGCAAGAGATTTCCCGCCACGGTCGCGACGTTTCGAATTTGAGGTGTGGCGGCGCTGCCCGCCGAGGCGCCGAGGATCGGCGCGGACGTTCGAAGGGCTTCCGATTCCGCCACCATGGCCAACGTGGCCCGGCCGCCGATTCGGTCGGGTTTGATCGCATCGAGGGTTGGATCCTCGATGCGGGTGAGATCGATGATGAGATCAGGCTGTTCAAGGCCTTCCTTCATTCGATCGAGCAAGTCCATACCGCCACTCTTGAGGACGGGCAACGCAAAGTCGCCGTTGGGCTTGGCAAGGGCGGCGGCGTCGCTGGTGTTCTTGGGGCTGGTGTAGGCGAATGGGTTCATGCCCGGTTCTCCGGTTCGGTCGTTCTGGGAGCGACGGCCACCACGCGCTCCGCCATGGGCTCGGCGAGCGCGGCAAGCACTCGATCTGGTCGAAGGGGGAGGTCACGCACCGGACGCCCAATCGCATTGAAGACCGCGTTGGCGATGGCCGCGGCGGTGGGGACCACCGGCGGCTCTCCGAGCGCCCGGACGCCGGTTT
>ERZ887942.797-NODE-797-length-24137-cov-50.241093_pt1 | contig 24137 bp, 19 predicted proteins | sample MGYA00521099_ERZ887942 | MGnify/ENA primary metagenome ERZ887942 (study PRJEB32303, sample SAMEA104408605) | aquatic metagenome | biome: Brackish water; feature: Pelagic; material: water | place: Baltic Sea | collected 2014-06-07T06:48:00 | depth 16,251 m ...
CCCGAAACACGTCGCCTTTTTCAACTGCCCATCAAACACAACTTTCTACAGTAACGCCCGATCCGTTGATGGATTACTATCCCGATTGCCAGTTCCGCGATAAAACGGCGGGCTGCCTAGAATGCTACTCGGACAAAGTCATCGATCTGTTTGCCGCCAGCTATCTTGTCACCGCGACAGCGATGCTGGAAACGCACCGTCAGATTGATCAGAATCCCATAGGAGCCCACCAAGGCAAGTAAGCCGATCTGCAACGACAACGCGAGGAAGGTGTCGAATCGCTACTGAAACCTTCGACGCTTGATGAACCTCCCACGATCGCAAAGGCGGCTTTGTACCAGGCCGCCTTCGCAATCGTGACGAGATGAATGGCGGCGAGGCAAGGGGACAAACGCAAAATAAGCTGATGCTGATCCTTACTGCATCTTCGCTGCTAAAGAAATCACGCCAGTTCGTACTTAAGTTCTCGAAGCTTGATCACGAAGCCGACGACAAGAACCCAGTCGAAAAAACTTCAGTCCACCAGCTAACGCGAGTGGCTGAAGATTTCACGCTGCGGATATCACAGGTGCCACGTAAGCTCGCAGAGAACACACAACTCGATCATCCCAAAAGCTTCAGCACCACAGAACATTGAGCATTGCAGAACATGCTGTTCCGCTCCTCTGTGATTCTCTCTTCGACCTCTGCGGTCGAAAACATCTGAGACAAACAAAACTGAACATTGCACACGATAGCCCACGGTCCTGATCTACGAACGAACTGGCATAACCAACTGCACGTGTCATCCCAAAAACTAAGTTGATTGAGCGACGGGTGGTCGACGTGGAGGTGCCGGACAGCAGTCTATTGGACACACATCGTGATTGGGCCCAAACTTCCCTATGCATTCGGGAGTCGCGGAATTCATACGTTCCTGAATAAGCTTCCGAATCATCGCGACAAAGCGAGGATGCGTTCCGGGAGTTGCAGCGCGTGCCATTTCCAATCCCAGAGACTGGGACTTCTTCAAAGCTTCATCGTCAAGGTCGTACAGCACTTCCATGTGATCAGAAAGAAAGCCGATGGGAGCGATCACCAGCTTCTTCACTCCATTTTCATGCAATGATTCAATGTGGTCACAAATGTCGGGTTCCAGCCAGGGATCCTGAGGCCGCCCGCTGCGACTTTGGTACACAAGATTCCAACGATTTTCGGGCAATTCCAACTGTTCGGCCACAAGGCGGCAGCATTCATTAAGCTGCTTTTCGTAGTCGGAAGTTGATGACATCGAAAATGGAATACTGTGAGCCGTAAACGCAACTTGAACGTCACTGGCATCGTCTCCACCAACGTCGTCAATCGCCTTCTGAACATTTTCAGCGTTCACGGCGACAAAATCAGGGTGGTTATAAAAGACTCGAATTTTATGAACTTCAATATCGTTAGCGTCGGCCTGATCCTGAGCCGAATAAACGTCTTCGCGATATTGTCGACACCCGGAATAGCAGCTGAACCCAGACGTCATAAAGGCCAGAATTCGCCTGGCTCCCGCCTGCTTGAGTTCTCGCATTGTGTCCGGCAAAAGCGGCGTCCAATTGCGGTTACCCCAAAACACGGGTAGCTCAATCTGATTGGCTTTCAAATCACCTTCAAGCGCAGAAATCAAATCTTTGCATTGCTGGTTGATCGGGCTGATGCCGCCAAAATGACTGTAGTGTTCAGCAACTTCCAGTAGCCGTTCGCGAGGTACGTTCTTTCCTCGCAACACGTTTTCAAGAAATGGAATCACATCGTCGGGACCTTCCGGACCACCGAACGAAACAAAAAGCAATGCGTCATAGTTTGTTGAAGTCATGTATCCCGCTCCTGCCGCGAATAAATCATACGTTAGACTGTTTCTATCGATTAAACGGCAGGTCATCAACTGCGTCAATAGATTTCAATTCGACTCATCAGTCGTCCGGAAATTCAGCAACTGCAACGTCACAATAAATCGGACAAAATGCTACCAACGGTTCATGCTACGCAGTTGGATAAAGTCTAAGCAGCAGCGAGAAAGAATCGCTGACTTTTTGAGTTTCACCGAAGTGTATGCTCATTAATAACAAGGGCTCCGCCCTTGCCCCAGTGGCGTGCACGTGGAACGCTCGAACGACGAGACGCTCCGGCCAACATGCACGCACTGTGCGCCCATCATGTTAAGTAAGAATCTAACGAGGCTGTGCCTCAGACCATTCGAGCTGCCGCTCGGAAACGCGACTACGTCGCTCTAAAAACTTGACTCAACATGAACAAGTTCGCTGCTTTAAGAATTCTAAACCGATTTAGCCACTTGATAAACTACGAATGCGTGCCCCCTTTGGAATGCAGAGAGCATTTCGCTGACCAAACTGGCCGTGCCGTTCAGATGCGTTTGGCGATCGTTTAACTTTCGATATTCTCGGAAACTGGCTCCGCACAAACCGCCGGTCTGACTGTGGTGGCAAAGGACTCCAGGTGAGCCATATTGTCAGAAAAATTCGTGTAGCGAATCTTCTGTCGAATGTCAGATGTGAGTGCTTGCCCACCAACAACAAGGGCGGTTCCCGTTGATTGAGCAACATCAAACAACAGATTGAAATCTGCGGTAAATCGATCAACGTCTCGAATTGACGTAACGCTGATCCAAAACAGCTTGGGGCGTTTCTCCATGATGGCCGTTCGAACTGTTTCAAAAGGCAACATGTTACCAAGTGAAACAGCCTTCCAACCGCTGCTGCTTAACACAATCTCTGCCAGACTTGTTGCCAGCGTGTAAGGGTCGCCATCAAGAGTTCCCCCCATGGCCAGCGGTCCACTCTCCGGGCCAGGCCCAACGGCTCGACGTAGTTCATGGACAACTCGTTGACAAATTTCGCATGCCCGCCGCTCTTCATAAACCTTCACCTGACCGCACTCCCACATGTTCCCAACATTTTGAAACGCGGGAGCAATCACGTGATCACAGATTGAAGCCACAGACGCTCCGGAAACGAACAGGTCAATAATGACTCGACAGGCTGCATCCTCGTTTCCGGTAACCAAAGCTTCGGTAAACGGCTTGTTCGCTTCAAATACGGTCAACGACGTCGAAGATCCGCAACCGTCTGGAAGGTCAACGGCCTTGGGGTTCAACAATCCCTTCCCGCTTTTCCTGACGTATGCAAGTACGGAATTAAGCTCCAGACGTCGATGACCTCCTGCAGTGCGCGACGCTTGAATAAGGCCTTTATCGACCCATCGCTTCAAAGATGACTCACTGACTCCCATTGCCTGGGCGACTTCTTTTGGAGAAAAGTACTGAGAGACCACGTTAACCTCGATTGTTCGGTTAAATCAGAAAGACATTGGACACACGCAATGTTCTAGGCAACAAGGTCAGCATGTCCAAAGTAGAAATGCAGAAAACGTTCATTGTTTACAAATCTAAGTCAAATTTTCATGGACGAAACTTACGTGGCGACTAGAAACGTTCATTGTTTAAGCACTTCTGCTGAAGCACTAAGCATACGTTCAATAACTGAGCCAGACCCATCGGGGACATCATGAAAATTGCTATCATCGGCAGCGGGATCTCTGGGCTGACCTGTGCCTGGCTGCTGCGGAACAAACACGACGTTACCGTGTTTGAAGCGGGCAGTTACATCGGCGGCCACACTCACACCGTCGACTTTGATCTTGAAGGGCGCAACTACAGCATCGACACAGGCTTTATCGTTTGCAATGACCGCACTTATCCAAACTTCCTGCGGCTGATTGACCACCTGAAGGTTGACAGAAAACCATCGGAAATGAGCTTCAGCCTGAGGTGTGATGCATCCGGCGTGGAATACTGCGGATCAGGGCTGAATGGATTGTTCTCTCAGCGACGAAACCTGTTGAAGCCTTCGTTTCTACGAATGGTGCGTGACATTCTACGCTTCAACAAACAGGGAAGTCTTGATGCCGACACGGTTGCTGACGACATGACGGTCGGTCAGTATCTGGATCAGAACAACTATGGCGAGAAGTTTGCTCAATACTATTTGCTGCCAATGGGAGCCGCCATCTGGTCTTGTCCAACCGGAACATTTCGCGAGTTCCCGATTCACTTCATTTTGGAATTCTATCGCCACCACGGGCTGCTGAGTCTGACCAACCGCCCTCAGTGGTACGTCATTAACGGTGGATCAAAACAGTATGTGCGGTCTCTGACATCTGGCATGGAAAATCGAATCAACCTAAACACCCCAGTCTGCAGCGTTGTACGAGAACACGACAGAGTGCTGATTTTAACAAACAGTGGAACCGAAGCTTTCGACGAAGTCATCTTTGCCTGCCACAGCGATCAGGCACTTTCGCTGTTAGAGTCACCAACTCAACAGGAAACCGAAGTGCTTTCTGCATTTCCGTATTCAGCAAATCATGCTGTCCTGCACACAGACACATCGGTATTGCCAAAACACAGAAGAGCATGGTCAAGCTGGAATTACAGGATTCGCCCCGACATAAGCGATCGTCCAACGGTCACCTACAATATGAACATCCTTCAGGGAATAGAATCACCACACACATTTTGCGTCAGCCTTAATGATGTCGATCAAATTGCAAACGACAATGTGATCGGGCAATACAATTACTCGCATCCCGTTTTTTCACTACAACGAAAACAAATGCAGTTGCGGCACAGCGAATTAATTCGAAACAACAGAAGTTCGTTTTGTGGAGCTTACTGGGGCAACGGCTTTCATGAAGACGGAGTCGTAAGCGCGCTGGCGGTTTGTAAACGCTTCGGTGCGAAAGACATTCTGGACACTGCTTTAAGCAACGGCGACGTCAGCGACACACGACAAGCCCAATCAACTACAAATTCGTCTTCGTGGCTGGCTGGTACTTAAGCGATGAACAGCTGCATTTACGAAGGCTGGGTCCGTCATCGTCGGTTTGAACCAACGCCACATGCGTTCAACTATCGACTCTACATGATGTACCTCGACCTTCAGGAAATGGATTCTGACTTTAAATCATTCCCCTGCTGGTCAACCAAAGGTCCGGCACTCGCATGGTTTCGACGTAGCGAACACCTTGGCGATCCTCAACAACCGCTTTACGAAAGTGTGGCAGACTTCGTTCAGGATCAAACCGGTCGAGCTATTAACGGCCCGATCCGGTTACTGACTCAGCTTAGGCTCTACGGGTTCCAGATGAATCCCGTGAGCTACTTTTACTGCTTCGATGAAAACGGAGAAAATGTGCAGGCTGTTGTGGCGGAAGTCAACAATACGCCGTGGGGTGAACAACACTGCTACGTCATTGATCAACCGCAAAAGCCCGGAACACGAATTCCCCGCGTTGTCTGGTCGCCCAAGACGTTTCATGTTTCACCGTTTATGCCAATGAACATGAACTACAAGTGGCACCTTTCCGCCCCCGCCGATCGACTGAACATTCACCTGGAAAACCACCTGACAGCCAAACAAGACTCCACCGATTTTCCTGATATAAACAGCAAGCCCACATTCGACGTAACGATGGCAATGCGGCGAACTGAAATCTCAAGAAGCTCGCTAACGAGAGTTCTTTTCCAATACCCCGCGATGACAATGAAGGTCTTTGTTGGCATCTATTGGCAGGCATGGAAGCTATGGTGGAAGAAAATCCCATTCGTCCCTCATCCGCAAAAAGTGGACGATTCAGGGAACCCGCCTAAAAAGATGCTTACCCAATGATGGACAAGCTGTCAGGCAAAGTTACTGAAATACGACGCCGCATGTATTCCGCCAAAGGTTCCCATATGGCACAAAACGCAGTGGCGGTGTTCGAGATACCGCTATAGTTGAAATATCGCCAATTATTGATCCCCCTTGTTGAATGATCGTACCGCAATGTCAGTTGCCAATCGCAATAAGTCTGCCAATCACATAAACACGGCAGTTCTGAAACAAACGGAAGACTGTGTCGCTTTACACGAAACAGACCAGCAAACCTGGGTGAGTCAACTGTGCTGCCGGATTGTGCTGAAAAAACTGGGCAGCATAAACAAGGGCCGCCTGGCGCTGCGATTTGGCTGCGACGAAGCAGTATTCGGAGACGGAAACAGTCGACAGCCAGCTGCCGTTATTAACGTGCATTCACCCGATTTCTTCCAGCGAATTATGCTGCATGGAGCCATGGGAGCAGCTGAATCCTACATGGACAACGAATGGTCAACGCCCGATCTCATCGATGTGTTTCGCGTACTGCTGCAAAATCAAAGCACTCTGTCGACCATGCGTTCCGGAAGATTTTCGATCCTCGGAGCTTTGCGAAAGCTGGAACATTTCCGAAACCGCAACTCGAAAAGCGGCAGCAAAAAGAACATTCACGAACACTACGACCTTGGCAACGACTTCTTCTCGCTGTTTCTTGATGAGTCCATGATGTATTCGTCGGCGATTTTCCCATCGGCTGATTCAGAACTTGTCGATGCATCATGGGAAAAAGTCGATCGAGTTTGCCGAACCTTGCAGTTGAGCCCCGACGATCATGTGCTTGAAATCGGCACTGGCTGGGGTGGCTTCGCTTATCACGCCGCAAGAAACTACGGATGCCGCGTTACAACAACCACAATCTCCAACGAGCAATTCAATTTTGCTCAACAACGAATCAACGCTGCGGGCCTCGGCGACAGAGTTACTGTCCTGAAACAGGACTATCGAGAACTGGAAGGGCAGTACGACAAGCTTGTGTCTTTGGAAATGATTGAAGCCGTGGGCCGCCAATTCCTTCCGGGATACTTCGAAGTCTGCGAAAAACTTGTCAAACCCAATGGCGCAATGATGCTGCAAGCCATTGTGATGCCGGAACAGACATTTGATCGATATGCGACGTCCGTGGATTTCATACAAAAACATATTTTCCCCGGCGGTTTCCTTCCGTCAATTACTGAAATGCAGGATTGCATCAAACGAAACACGTCATTTCGCATGGCAGAACTAAGCGACTTCGGCATGCACTATGCAAAGACGCTTAACCATTGGAATCAAAGGTTTCACGCTCGGCTGGATGAAGTTCGAGAACAAGGGTTCAGCGAGCGATTCATTCGCATGTGGCGTTACTATTTGTGCTATTGCGAAGCCGCGTTTCTTGAACGAGCCACCGGGCTTGTGCAGACTCTGTGGGTCAAACCCGGATCCACCATCGGCCAGCTTTCCTGACAAGGGCTTCGCCCAACGCCGTGAAGGGATTTTTTAGCGGGAAAACATTGAGATAAAGCGAAAGATCGCAGGCTGGAGTTTGGATGCGGTTAAGTCACGAAGTGACGGTAGGTGATAGCCACGGGCGCGAGCCCGTGGAACAGCATTCGACAGTCGTTTTCAGTCCTGAAGGGACGACAGGCAACAACGCGAAATGATACGCCTACCGTCCCTTCGGGACTTTCCGTCTGACTTTTTGCAAACCACGGGCTCGCGCCCGTGGCTACTACTTAACGTCACTTCGTGACTGAAGCCCATTCGGCATGACTGCTTCTTCTCCAGTTCAAACAGTGTTGTGCTTTTGAAAACCTTTCACGGCGTTGGGCTTCGCCCTTGCCCCAGTGGCGTGGACGGTCGGAAGACGTAGGACGTTCTACCCGCCGAGCCGCTCCGTTGTTGATTCGTCCAACATGCGCACACCGTGCACGCATCTTTTGAGAACAGAAACTTGCCCCCGGTGCCAAGAGGTGTCGTGAAACACGATACGATAAACCCGCCAACGAATGACAGGTGACAACTTCCGCTACCAGAAAGTCATTGATGGTTTGCCTAAGCCAGAGAAGTAGGGCGAAAGTAGCGGACCGAACAGAAAGCCTACAGAATGCCCTTGTTTCAAATAGCCACTTCATTAATCGGACTCGCGGAATCCGCCAGGCTACCTGACGCAGCTATCCGTTTCGGAATGCGCCAATTGCTCGGCCAAAGGCTGAAGCAGATCTCTTCAGGATCTTTAGAAAGCCGCTCCCAATCATTAACAGAACTACTGAAAGCACTCTGCGAAAGCCCCGTCGCACAGTTAACAGACAAGGCTAATGAGCAACACTACGAAGTACCATCGCAGTTTTTCAAAGCGAGCCTGGGCAGCCACCTGAAATACAGTTGCTGCTATTGGGACGATTCAACCAACGATCTGGATACCGCAGAACGCAATGCTCTGCAAAGAACATGCGTAACAGCCGGGTTACAAAATGGACAGGACATTCTGGAACTCGGCTGCGGCTGGGGTTCGCTGAGTTTATGGATGGCAGAACAGTATCCAGACAGCAACATTCTGGCAGTGTCCAACTCGCAATCGCAAAAGGTCTTTATTGACCAACAGGCTCAGCTTAAAGGGCTCACAAACCTGACCGTGCAGACGTGCGACGTGAACATCTTTGAACCTGCAAGGACCTTCGATCGAGTTGTCTCCGTTGAAATGTTCGAACACGTGCGCAACCACGGCAAGCTGATGGAACGAATTGCGGGTTGGCTGAAAGCTAATGGCAAGTTATTCGTACACATCTTCTGCCACGATCGTGAGACATACCTGTTTGAAGATCAGGAAGCATCCAACTGGATGACTCGACATTTCTTCTCGGGAGGCATCATGCCCGGCCGTGATTTGCTGCTCAGATATCAGCAACATCTCACACTGGAAACTCAGGTTTGCTGGGACGGTACCCACTACGAAAAAACAGCCAACGCGTGGCTTAAAAAAATGGATCAGAATCGCGAACTGATCAAACCGTGTTTTCGTGAAACATATGCGGCAGACTGGAAGATCTGGATACAACGCTGGCGCATGTTTTACATGGCATGCGCCGAACTTTTCGGATACCACAAAGGCAGCGAATGGTACGTGTCTCACTATCTCTTCACACGGAAATCGTTCTAAATGTCGGATCCACTGTTGCTGTCTGGCTGCGTTGTTTTAATTTACGTCACCATTGCCTGGACCATAAGCGCGGCTATGTCTCGAGCGGACATTGTTGATCCGTTCTGGGGGCCAGGTTTTCTGGTGATCGTGACCGCTGTCGCTTGGCATCAGTCTCAAACAACGCCTCCGACTTCCGGACAGCCTTCCCCGGTAAACGCCGCATCAACCGTATTTCTATGGACCACAGGAATCTGGGGAATGCGGTTGGGAATACACTTGTTTGTAAGATGGCTTAAAGAACCTCACGAAGACCGACGCTACGCGGCAATGCGAGCGGCGGGCACTAAACGTTGGTGGCTACGCAGTCTGTTTACCGTATTCTGGCTGCAGGGACTTATCATGTGGATCGTCTCACTGCCATTGCAGTTGGCAATATTGTCGTCCACAAACAGGTCACCAATCCTGCTCCCAATCGGGCTTTGCCTCTTCGCGGCGGGATTGTTTTTCGAAGCTGTTGGTGACTGGCAGCTGACGAAGTTTCGAAACCACCCGGAAAGTCATGGAAAAGTCATGAACACCGGCCTCTGGCGTTACACGCGACACCCAAACTATTTCGGGGACTTTGCTGCGTGGTGGGGACTGTTCACGATCTCGCTGTATTTCGGATCACCGTTCTGGACAGTTGTCTCGCCCTTGATCATGTCAGCCTTTCTGATGAAGTACTCCGGAGTTGGTATGTTGGAAAAAGACATCAACAGCCGCCGCCCGGGTTACGCCGAATACTGCCAGCAAACAAATACGTTCTGGCCGTGGCTTCCTAAGAAGACCGGCCCAAATCACGGCAACCGGTAACCATTACTGAACCGTCGCTCGAACGGAAACACTGTCAGCAACAATTCTGTTGCAGCTACAATTCAATACTTCATACGTAACGGAAGGAAATTTTGAACAACGCGATAAACTCTTGGAATTTCCGTGAACGAATCGTCTCTACTGATTGCTGAAAGTGGCGAATTGCAGAACTTGAATGAGCGTTTTTCTGCATTAACGGTGCAGGTATCTGTACCTGCACTTGTCCAGTACAGCAGGCGAAAAGGCGATCGACCTATGTTTCAAAGAATTATTCCAGTTGGCACAAAATCCACACTTCGCATTGTTCTTTGCGTGACCATTTGCGCAGCAGTCGCAATTTGCGGAATGCCAAAATCAGCACATGCTGATGACGCCGCAACGGTAGCTGACGGATTAAAACGATGGCAGGATGTGAAGCAGGCCTGTTTCGGCAACTATCAATACACGGTTACATATTCTTCGTTCTCCGGTTTGCGCAGCAGCACCGTCATCACGGTTCGAAACAACAAAGTTTCAGGGCGTAAGTTTCAAAAGTCATCCGGCCGGCCTGTTCTCCCGACAGTCGAAAACACAAACGAACAAGGCTGGGAAGAGTCTTCAGACGCAATCGGCACTGACACAGAAGGAGCGCCCGCGATGACTCTGGATGAAATTTACGCTACGGCATCCGAAATTGCCTCTCGCCAATTGGCCGCCCATGAAAAACGCTATGTTCACCTCGATAAGCAAGGACTGATCAAATCATGCTTCATCGTGAACACAATGATTATGGATGATGCTCCTATTGACGGAATCAATCTTGCCATGATTCAGATTGCCTCCAAAACAACGGAAGCCATCGAATCAAAATCACCTGCAGATCCTCAGGCCGTCGCTAACCTAAAACACTTTGCGACCAACATTGACGGCTTAACACGACACGTCATCCTGCTGCCGCACAAAGAACGAGAGATGGATCATGACTACCGCGTGGAATTGATTGTCGGCCAGACCATTCAGACTGACGGAGTTAACAAATACCGACTGATGGGGCAGATTGATGAACAGACGTTAAACGGAATTGGCTATCAATATTACCTGGTTTCAAAAATCCAGGGAGCTCTTTCAACAAAGATCGGAGTTCCAGCAGGACAAAAACCTGTGAATGAATTCGTTGAAATCCCACGCAGGCTGGTTCCGTACAACAGCCGTCTGCCAATCGTCATATATGCTCCGGCAGATGCCGACGTAAAGTACCGCATCTTCGAAGCAGGACCAACGATGCCCACAGAACGCGGATAGTGCAATTTCATAAATGATCTGACACGAATTTCAGACGGAAAATCATTCGATCGCCTTCAACATCGCGTCACGGGCAATTCCGCGTTTCAAAAACGACAGCGAAGCGATTTTGTGAGGGTCGCATGAAAACTGAGGAACTCTGGTATAACATGTCGGGTATTCACGTCTTGTTATTTAGGGGAGTTTGCTGTGCGATTGTTCATCCTGTGCCTGTTTGCCGCCTCGAACATTTCGACAGTCCTTTGCGATGAAGCAAAGGCTCGTCCCAACATGTTGGTCATTCTGGCTGATGACCTGGGATATGGAGATCTGACGTGTTACGGGGCGAAAGACCTGCGGACTCCGAATATCGACGCTCTGGTGGCTGCGGGAATGAAGTTTGAAAACTTCTATGCCAACTGCCCGGTTTGTTCGCCAACTCGTGCCGCCTTGCTGACCGGACGTTATCAGGAATTGGTCGGTGTTCCGGGAGTCATCCGCACTCATGCAGAAAACAGCTGGGGATATCTTGATCCTAACGCCACGTTGCTGCCAAAACTTGCTGCGGACTCTGGATACCACACTGCCATTATCGGCAAGTGGCATTTAGGACTCGATTCTCCAAACACACCCCTCGAACGAGGCTTCCATCACTTCCATGGATTCCTTGGCGACATGATGGACGACTATTACAACCATCGCCGCCACGGCAACAATTACATGTACAACGATCGACAGGAAATCGATCCACAGGGCCACGCAACCGACTTATTCACGGAATGGTCGATCGATTACCTGAACGCTCGAAAGTCCGAATCGAACCCGTTTTTGCTATACCTCGCCTACAACGCGCCGCACACACCAATCCAACCACCCTTGGAATGGGAAGACAAAGTTTTACAGCGAGAGCAGGGCATTGATCCAGGCCGAGCCAAGCTGGTGGCACTGATCGAACACATGGACGATGGAATCGGCCAGGTAATCGCGGCCCTGCATGCAAATGGGCAATTCGAAAACACGATCATCGTGTTCACCTCCGACAACGGCGGCCAACTGAACATGGGTGCCAACAATGGACCACTCCGAGACGGTAAGCAAAGTGTTTATGAAGGTGGCCTGAAAGTGCCAACTGCAGTTGTCTGGCCGGATAAGATCAAGGCCGGAAGCCACAGTCAGGTTCGAGCACTCTCAATGGATATTCTGCCCACGCTGTTCGACGCAGCGGGCATCGCAATTCCACAGGCCATTGAAGGACGAAGTTTCCTGCCCACTTTGACCGGGATTCCGCAACCTTCCCTTCGCGAACAGTTGTTCTTTTGCCGCAGAGAAGGCGGACTGCAATACGGCGGCAAAACAATCGAAGCAGTCATTGAATGGCCGTGGAAGCTGCTGCAGAATTCACCATGGCAGCCTCTGGAACTCTACAACCTGGAAACCGACCCACTGGAAGAGACTGATCTGGCAAGCAAAAACAAGAACGTCGTTAACCGCCTAAACGCTGCCATGAGACTTCAGTTGCAGCAGGGTGGTCGCGTTCCCTGGCAGTCGCCGAATTCGAACAATTGAATTCAAGCCAGCCCAGGAGTTTGACTGATCAAAACAGCGTGCCGATGTCCTCCCACCATAGCTCGGGATTCAGCTGAATAAACGATTGCAACAGCTGGTAGCACTGGTCGTTGTCGACAACGGTCAAATCAACGCCGCGACTGCGAACATATTGTTCAGGCCCCTGAAACGTTTTGTTTTCGCCGACGACAATTGATGGAATTCCGTAAAGCAATGCCGTACCGCTGCACATATCGCAGGGCGACAACGTTGAATAAAGTGTTGCCCGGCGATATTCAGCAGCAGACAAACGCCCGGCGTTTTCAATGCAATCCATTTCGGCATGAAGAATGGGGCTCGACTTCTGCACTCGCTGATTGTGGCCTCGACCAACAATCTCACCGTCGATTACCAAAACGGACCCAATCGGAATTCCTCCCGCTTCAAACCCTTTTCGAGCCTCAATGATTGCTTCTGCAAGAAATGGATCCATTGCGGTGCCCTGAAGATAGTCGATTTGTTGGAACAACATAAAAACAGCGAGCACCCAAAAGTGATGTGCTCGCCGTTGAATGTGTTTTTCCTGTATGCCAGCAATTATTGCTCTGTTCCAGATTACAAATTCGATGCCATCGCCCATGCAACAACGCAGTGGTTTCAGGCCAAGCTTGTTGCCCTTGGCGATAGTCGTCGTAGCGACAACGGAGCGGCTCGGCGATCAGAACTGTCCACGTCTTCCGCACTCCTCGCCACCGGGTCAAGGGCGAAGCGCTCGTTAGAGCCATACTCAAAATGACGCGCGCACGGTACACGCATCATTCTCGTAGCGACAACCGAGCGGCTCGGCGATTAGAACAGCCCACGTCTTCCCGCACTCCACGCCACCAGGTCACGACCGAAGCCCTCGTCAGAGCCATACTCAAAATGACGCGCGCACGGTACACGCATCATTCTCGTAGCGACAACGGAGCGGCTCGGCGATTAGAGCTGTCCACGTCTTCCGGCACTCCACGCCACCGGGTCAAGGGCGAAGCCCTTGTTAGGCGGCTGCTTTTCGCATCACGGACGACATTGGGATCACGTCCACACTTTGCTGACGACCAGCGGCGGAGATGAATGATTCGAAGATCTGAATATCCAGTGCCGAAGCCGTGTTGCTTTCCGGATGCCACTGAACGCCAAGACAGTACCAGTCTTCACATGTGGATTCGTAAGCTTCAATCACTCCATCGGGACACGTCGCACTTACTCGGAAGTGTCGAGCCAGTTCGTTGACAGCCATGTGGTGATGACTGTTCACTCGCACTTCGCCTGGGCCGAACACATCATCAAGATGAGTGCCTGGCACGATTTCCAAAACATGTCGCAGATTCTTTTCAACTTCGTCGCGATGATGAATTGCGCGAGGGCAGTCTTCTGGAATATCCTGAAACAACGTGCCGCCGCACAGCACGTTTACCAACTGCATGCCGGAACCGATGGCAAGAATTGGCAGTTTCATTTCGATGGCCATTTTTGCAATTCGGCGATCGAAGTCTTCGCGACGCTTCGGCATGATTCTGGCAGCCGGGCTGGGGTGCATTCCCATTCGAACGGGATCGAGGTCCAGAGTACAACCGGCCAACACGATGCCGCCCAGCATCTCAAGAGCCTGACGCAGATCGTCATCGTTGTCGTATGGCGGAAGCATCATCGGAATGCCGCCCGCACCGATGACGCTGTCGTAGTAGCCAGCATTAAACCAGCTTAACGCTGCTCCGTTATATCGTTCTGGTCGAAAGTCGCCTGTGATACCAACGATAGGTTTAACATTGCTCATTTTGAATCCCTCCCTGGATAATCAAACCGGCCCTGCGAAAGCGCAAGGTTACGGCCCTGGTCGGCGATCAAATATGAGGCCAGCTCAAACTTTATTGAGCGGCAGTGCCACGAAAAGGGCAGGCGTACACGATGTGCATTTGCCGATTCCCTTCAGCACGGTCAACGATTGCTCGTTAAACCTCATAACTTGTCGCAAACATCAAGTGACAGCAAAAATCCATTTCGCTGTGTGTGTGGCGAGAACGTTAGTCAAGCCCAGCTTCAGTGTAAAGCAGATCGATGATTTTGTGGAAAAATAGACACCCGCATACAACATCCAGGCATCCGGAGCTGATTCGACTACAATCGAATTCCTCAAAATAGAAAATTCCGTGCGGCGACACACCACGAATTCCGGCATTCTGTGCTTCTTCATCACACCTAGTAAGGCCTTCACCATGCCCCCAATGGCGTGGCACAGAGAAAAACACTGGGAGTCCTAAACGCCGGGCCAGTCCGTTGTGGTTCCGAAAATTATGCGCACCGGTAGCGCATCACATTAAGATCAGAATTTAACGAGGCCGCGCCTCAGACCAATCGATCTACCGCTCGGAAACGTTTCGCCACCGAATTTATTCGGTGGTGGATAGAGGATCGCTGCTTGGTAAAACTCTTATGAGGCCGTGTCTCAATAAGATGCGAGTTGACGCGGGGAAACGCTCCGTTGTCGCTCTGAAAACCTGACTCAACGTGAACAGGTTTGGTCGAATAAAGAAGTCTAAGCCCGACAAAGTCCACAGCCAAAATAGCAAACACATCACTGCTTTCGAAAGCCCCTCAATGCGTGCTGCACTTTTCGAATCGTTTCAAAAAGGACTCAGGGTTTGTAACGTGGATGCCCCCAAATCGCACCCTGATTCCGTCATCATCAAAGTGGAAGCCTGCGGAATTTGTCGCAGCGACTGGCACGGATGGATGGGGCACGACAGCGACGTACAGCTGCCTCACGTGCCGGGCCACGAACTTGCCGGCGTTGTTGAAGAAACTGGCAACAGCGTGCGGAATTTCGGAAGCGGCCAGCGAGTAACCGTTCCGTTTTGCTGTGGTTGCGGAACCTGCATTCAGTGCGTTGGCGGCAATCAACAGATTTGTGATCGGTACACTCAGCCAGGCTTCACGCAATGGGGAGCGTTCGCTGAATACGTCGAAATTCGCCACGCCGATGTGAATCTTGTCGCACTTCCGGACTCACTAAGCTCAGTAACCGCAGCAAGCCTGGGATGCCGTTTTGCAACATCGTTTCGCGCAATCGTTTTTCAGGGCGATGTGACAGCGGGCGACATTGTGGCAATACATGGTTGCGGTGGAGTCGGCTTGTCTGCAGTCATGATTGCGTCTGCACTGGGAGCACGCGTAGTTGCGGTCGATATTGATGAAGCAAAGCTGATGTTTGCCAAACAATGCGGGGCGGACATCACACTAAATGCAGCCGAATGCGACAACATTGCTCAGGCAATTATTGAACTGACTGGCGGCAGAGGTGCCTCGATGTCTATGGATGCATTGGGCAGTCGGACAACGTGCTATAACTCTGTTGCGTGTCTGGCCAAGCAAGGTCGTCATGTCCAGGTTGGCCTGACGCTGGGGACCGATGCCGATCCGCCGATCCCAATGTCGCTGGTCATTGGGAAAGAGCTGAAAATTATCGGAAGCCATGGCATGCAGGCGTTCCAATATCCACTGATGCTGCGAATGATTGAAAGCAGAAGATTAAGTCCTGAGAAATTGATTCAACGCCTTGCGACTCTGGACGAAGCCTGCAGCATTCTGCCCAAAATGAACTCGTTCCCGGGCCAGGGAGTCATCGTCATCGACCGGTTTTGAGCCAGAAAACTCAAACTGCCAACCAGCAATTTCTGCTGAAAGTAGTCGACATTTCCGAACTTTCAGCAAATCAACAGCTGGCACATTTACTGAATCTGCCCGGAGTAACAGACGGTTCCTGGGGCAAAAACAGCCATTTTCGGCTGACAAAGAGGGCGAACTTAGAAGCTGGTACGCGAATTGCCGTTAAGTTGCACAGACATCTGAAATGGTCTCCATTGACCCATTTTCACTTGTTCAAATATACTGGCGGCGCTTGAACTTAGGGAAAATCGAGGTGATTGCCACTTCGCTCCACGCACGCCATTTGGGCAGACCGACCATTGCAAGCCTGCATTAATCGCAGGTCGCATAGTAAAACACGTTCGCATATCGCGATAAAAGCAAGATTCAAAAAAACAATTGAACGCGAACCACAGACGGTTCCTCAAAAAAAATAAGGGCATAGCTCGGCCATGGAGTTTCTTGAAAAAGTAGGTGACTTCTTCACAACTGCGACCGGACGGATCGAACGTAGCATTACGTCGATTTTCGGTTCTTCCAACGAAAACCGAATTCGAAAAATTGGTTTTCTGCGAGACAAACACGGCAATACGACCATCAAACCGGGCTCGTTGATCGACCGAATTAACTTGCTGGAACCCACGTGGACAGCGAAGTCTGATGACGAACTTCGCCAATCAACGGCCATGTTTCGAGAGCGTCTGCGAAAAGGCGAAACTCTGAACGACCTGCTGCCGGAAGCATTCGCAGCCGTGCGTGAATCCGGGCGACGTTTCCTGAAGATGCGTCACTACGACGTGCAGATGGTTGGTGGCTGGATTCTGCACAACGGCATGATCGCAGAAATGGTCACTGGGGAAGGCAAGACACTGGTTGCCACACTGCCCACCTACCTGAACGCGATCGCCGGAAAAGTTCACGTCATTACAGTGAATGATTATCTGGCCAGACGCGACATGGAATGGATGGGGCCAATCCATATCAACCTCGGAATGACAATCGGTGCCATCCAATCAGAGATGGGACCTCAGGAACGACAGAAACACTACGCCTGCGACATTACATACGGGACAAGTAACCAGTTCGGATTCGACTATCTTCGCGACAACATGAAGCCCACCAAAGAGCTTCAGGTTCAGGGACCTTTGGACTACGCCGTCGTTGACGAAATCGACAACATTCTGATTGACGAAGCCAGAACGCCGCTGATCATCTCCGGTCCGGCGCACGACAATCTGGACAAGTACCCGAAGGCCGACACAATTGCTCGGCAACTGCGGGCCGACGTTGACTTTGAAGTTAAGGAAAAAGAACACACTTGCCACTTAACAGAAGAAGGAACTCGCCGAGCCGAAGAACTGGCCGGCGTTGATAGCTTTTACACCGCAGGCAACATGGAATGGCCGCACCTGATCGACAACGCATTAAAGGCGCATCACCTTTACAAAAAGGATGTCAGCTATGTTGTTGAACGCGGCGAAGTCGTCATCGTCGATGAAAACACCGGGCGAAAAATGGAAGGTCGCCAGTGGAGCGACGGACTTCATCAGGCTGTTGAAGCCAAAGAAGGCGTAAAAATTAAGGAAGAGTCGCAAACTCTTGCCACAATCACATTGCAGAATTACTTCAAGCTGTACGGCAAGCTTTCGGGCATGACGGGAACAGCGATGACCGAAGCCGAAGAGTTCTGGAAAATTTACAAACTGGATGTCATGGCGGTTCCGACAAACCGCACGATGCAGCGAATCAACCATCCGGATAACATTTACGGCAGTGACAAGGAAAAATGGAATGCCGTGGTTGGAGAGATCGAAGAAACTCACAAAACCGGAAGACCGGTTCTGGTCGGAACAACTTCCATTGAAACTTCGGAACTGGTCAGCAACAAACTGATCAAACGAGGAATCAAGCACGACGTGTTGAACGCCAAGTTCCACGAACGTGAAGCAGAAATCGTCGCACAGGCCGGTCGCAAAGGCGCTGTGACAATCGCAACCAATATGGCGGGGCGAGGAACAGACATCGTTCTTGGCGGCAACCCGGAACATTCCGCATGGGAAGAACTAAAGGAAATCTACGATTCACGTCTGGACGTTCCCAAAAGCGAATGGGATGCCCGCACAGAAAAGATTGCCACCCGAGACGGCATGAAGGCAGAAGCTGAAGAAGTTCAGAAACTTGGCGGACTGCACGTCATCGGCACAGAACGCCATGACTCTCGGCGAATCGACCTGCAGCTTCGAGGTCGTGCCGGTCGTCAGGGAGACCCAGGCTCCAGCCGCTTCTTCATCTCACTTGACGACAAGCTGATGCGGTTGTTCGCAGGCGACTTCGTGAAACGCGTCATGCAATGGGCCGGTCTGCAGGATGGTGAGCCGATTATCAGCCCCATGGTGACTCGCCGTGTTGAGGGAGCACAAAAGAAGATTGAAGAACGTCACTTCGACCAGCGCAAAAATCTGCTGGAATACGACGAAGTAATGGACGAACAACGCAAGCGAACCTATTCGTATCGCCAACAGATTCTGGACGGTGCGGATTGTCGAGCTTTGCTGGTGGGAATGATGGACGAGCAGATTGCTCATTCAGTAAACCATTTCCTGAATTCAGACTACCGAACCGACACTCTTATCCAGTGGGCGAGTCAAAAGCTGCACGTTGATCTGACTCCGAATCAGATAAAAGACCGCAATCGTGAACAGCTTGAGGAATACCTGAAAGAAGAAGCGGAACGCCAGTTTGAAGGTGTCATCAGCGAACAGCTGGATGTCAATCTTCCTGTTGGTGACGGCGAAGACGCCGAAGACCTGAAACGAGAATGGAACTGGGTCGCCCTTACACGCTGGGCCAACCGACACTTCGCTTTGAATTTAAGTGACCGTGACCTGCCGAAGGTTGATCGCAAAGATCTGCAGGAACATATCCTTGAACTCTCGCGCGGAACCATTTCACGTTGGGACCTGTCGGACCTGGATGACCTGCTGGATCCAGACTTTGAACGCAAGTCGCTTTGCGGTTGGGCTCGGCACCACTTTGTCCTGAATGTCACCGTAGACGACATCGAAGGCAAAGAGCAAGCTGAAATTGAAAGGTACCTTCAGGAACGAGTCCGGCTGTTGTACGACGAAAAGGAAGTTACATTTCCAGTTAACGTCGGCATGAGCAGTTTCCTTTCCGGCGACGGTAGTCACGGTGAAAAATACAACCGCGAAAAACTGTGCCGCTGGGCGAACTCACGCTTCAAGCGAGACTTCCGCCCCGAACAATTCGCTCAAATGTCCGCGACCGATATTCAGTCGCTACTGGTCGAAACAAGTCGAGACTTTCTTCGCACCAAACCGGACGTACCGGCTGTGGAAGCCAAACTTCTGCAACTGCTGCCGGATTCGGACGTCGAATCTGACCGAGTCACCGCTCAGCAGGCGAAAGCTGTCGCCGAATGGGCCAGTTCAGAAATTCAATGGACGGTCGATGAAGAAAAACTGCAGACAATGCACCCAGCCGACGCTCGAGCCAACTTCGTGCAGGGCATCGACTATGTTTATCGCCCTGAACTTCGACAAACAGAACGCTCTGTTCTGCTGGAAATTGTCGATTCTGCGTGGAAAGATCATTTGTACTACATGGGCCACCTGAGGCAGGGCATTAGCTTTGTGGGTTACGCTCAGAAGGACCCCAAAACCGAATATAAGCGAGAAGGCCGCAAGGCATTCCTTGCGATGTGGCAACGAATTTCAGAACAGGTTACTCAGGCAACATTTCGCATCGAACAGGAAAGCCCGGCCTTTGTTGGGTCGCTTTGGAAAATCACAGCCACCGAACAGGACGTCGCTCCTCCCATCGAAGACAACACCAGCCAGTACCAGACAAACAGCTCTGAACCTGGCGAAGGTGGAAAGACGATCGATCCCATCGTGAACGATCAACCCAAAGTCGGAAGAAACGACGCCTGCCCTTGTGGCAGCGGGAAAAAATATAAGAAGTGCTGCGGTAAATAGTCTCCGTAGCTGCAATCTGATCACATCAAGGAATGGATTCCTGATGAAGTGGATGTTGAACCTGACCTACCTAACGCTTTTGATACTACTTTCACCAGTAATCATCTACAGAAGCGTGCGCCACGGTCGCTACCGGAAGGGCTGGAAAGAAAAACTGTTTGGTTTACTTCCAACCTTTTCGCCCGGCGAATCTGTGGTGTGGTTTCATGCGGTCAGCGTCGGTGAAGTGCTGCAACTTCAAACACTGATTGCAGAATTCAAACAACAAGTGCCAGCCAAGGTTCAGGTTCTAATTACCACGTCCACAGATAGTGGATTTGAAGTTGCGTCAAGTCGATTTCCTGACTGCTGTGTCTCGTGGTTTCCCCTGGATTTTTCATGGGCAATTTCCAACGCCATTCGCCGCGTGCGTCCAAACATGCTAGTTTTGGTGGAACTGGAACTGTGGCCCAACCTGTTGAAGTCGTGCGAGCAAAACAACATCAGAACGGCCATCATCAACGCACGTATGAGCGATCGCAGCTTTGCCGGGTACTCCAGAATTCGTCGGCTGGTCTCTCCGCTACTGCAACAACTTTCGATTGTTGCGGCACAGAACGAACAATACGCCGATCGCTTGCTTGGGCTGGGAGTTCGTCCAGACGTGATGACGGTGACTGGGTCTATTAAATTTGATGGAGTGTGTTCTGACCGAAACAACCCAGCCACACAGCAACTTGCTAATCTGCTGGGAATAGAACCACACCACACGGTGTTCATTGCCGGAAGCACGCAGCATCCGGAAGAGAAGCTTGCACTCAGCGTCTGGAAGTCGCTTCGCAAATTAAATCCGGAACTCAGACTAATCCTGGTGCCTCGGCACAAGGAGCGATTCGACGATGTTGCCAAACTTGTCACGGATTCTGGCTGCACGCTTAGCCGTAGAGCACAACCTCGCGAAGACACACGCCACGACAGTGAATCCGTCATTTTACTGGATACGATTGGCGAACTGAACGCCTGCTGGGGCCTTGCAGATATTGCATTTGTCGGCGGCAGCTTCGGAACTCGCGGCGGCCAAAACATGTTGGAACCCGCAGCTTACGGAGCGGCTGTAATAGTTGGGCCAAACACATCGAACTTTCGAGAAATCGTTCAGCAGCTAAGCCAGGCCAATGGCATTATCAAACTCGCTCGCGAATCGGAACTCCAAACGCAGGTAAGCGAACTTTTGCAACGTCCGCTTCGACGATGGCAACTGGGGCAGGCCGCGCAAACAACCGTGATCAATCAGCAGGGTGCAGTGGACAGAACGATCAGGTTACTGGTGAGTGCGTTGGCTGAAAACACGCAACCGCAACACGCTGAGGCGGTGCGATCAGCCGCTTAAAGTCGTCAAAGCTGGATGCTGTTAACACAATCTGCGTTGCTGTCCGACGAGCTCCCGTCCAGACGACGTGGCCACTTATTGCAGATAGCCTCTGATCAGATCTTCAATGAAAACCTGGGAATCGCTTTTATCGAACGCCGCTTCGCCTTTCTGAAGCATGTATTCTTCCAGTGTTGAGTATCCCTGATCAATTCGCTTGCCAATGCCTGCATCAAAGGATTGATACCTACGCTTTAAGGCTTCGAAAAGCACCCCTTCCTTCCGGATTTTTGATGCTGTTTTCAGACCGTACGCAAATAGATCCATTAGCCCCACGCAGGAACGAAATACCGCCTGATGATCGTTGGCTGACCCTGCGATTTCGAACGTGATTCCCCCGGGAGTCAGGCCATCTTGTGCCATAATCGTCAGCATCACCTGTGTCGCCACGCAGATATCATTGGGCAATGCATCGCCCGTTCTGATGGAGATGCCTCCTAAAACCGTCTGCGTGCGAGCATATTCAAGAACTCGCACAATAGAGTTCCCAGACAACATGGCCTGATTCCACTCGACGTTCAACTTCACGGTATCCATCATTCCAAACTGACGAACAAAGTTCATACAGCTGGCAATATCAGTTGCATATTGATTATTGGCAGAATGCTGCTGCCCGACTTCAAACAGGAACTGTCCTTCGAAGCCAATCTCTCTGGCGTAATCAGAGGCAAGATGAATAAACCGTGCCAGGTGGTCAAGCTCGCGCATTGGGTCCATATCGTGAGGACTTCCGTACCACTCTTTGCCTATCGGAAGAACAAAGTTCTGACCTTGCAGCTCGTGAGTAACGTCCATCGATTTTTTTACCTGTGCCGCAGCATAGGCAAACACATCCGCGTATGGACTTGTGGCAGCACCAAATAAATAGCGACGGCGAGATGAAAGTTCTGCCGTTCCAGACAACAGCCTGACGCCAGTTAATGCCTGCTGTGACTTCAACTTATCAGCAAGCTGATCGATGTTCCGGTTTGACTGCAGCAGACTGTCGCCTTCCGGCGCAACATCATGATCCCGATAGCAATAGTAAGGAATTCCAAGCTTGCACAAGAACTCAAATGCAACATCCACTTGTCGCAACGCAACCTCAACAGAATTGCGGTTTCGTTCAGGAGATGCCTGAATCGCACATTCCGTAAAAACGTCTTCGCCTGAAGCTCCCGCAGGTTTCCAGCCGGAGAGCCCAAATCTCAACCAGTCGGACATTGTGCGTTCTTCAACGACTTCTTTGGGATTATAGTGCTTGAATGCCAGCGGATTCTTTGACGTCGGCCCCTCGAAGCAGATCTCGGGGACATCCGGAAAGAACTCAATTGTCATGAACTCCTCCTGAAACACTATTCCAAAACAGCGGCAAACCAGGCCACGCACTCCCCAACCAACCACTTCCCACAGTATCGCAGTTTACACCCCTTTACGTATCTCAACACCCCAAACAAGCGGGTGGACAACCGAAAAAATGGTCTCGATTCAGTTTTGACGATTGTGCTAAGCTCTCCGCTCTGGGGAAGGCCCGGTTGCCGCAGGGATTTCCTCCAATACAGCACACAATTTCGTGACGACATTACTGTGTTTGTAACGCCACGCGTCACATGTGCCCCTGAATTTTGGGAGGTTCAAGGATGAACTCACGATATATTTTCCAGCAATTCCTGCACTTGTCGCTCGTTGTATTAGCGTGCTGTCAAACTTGTCTTGCTGAGCAGGCATATCTTATCCGCTTTAAATTTCAGCCGAATGAGATGCTGCGATATCAGAGCTCACAAACAGTCGTGCAAACTGCCGCAGCGGCAAGCGGGCAGAAGGTTGACAGCACAAAGGTCGATCAGACTCGAGTATTTACCGTTCAGGAACTCGATCAGGAAGGCAACGCAGTTGTATCCATGCAGTTCGAACACGTGCGGATGGAAATGAAGTCGGATAGCGGCGAACCTGAAGTATTCGATTCGAAGATGCCCGAAAGCCAGGTGCCGAACAAATTTCGCCATGCGGCCAGCAAACTTAAAGGTGCGGCACCCAGATACACTTTAAACTGCACAGGAACACCGGTTTCTGAGCTTGGCTTTGAAGCCGTTGACGAAGCTGGCCAGGCCAGTTTTATGATGCCGCTTCCTGCACAGGAAGTCAAAGTGGGTGATGCATGGAAAACTCACATCAGAGTTACCACAAGGATCGCGGAAGGCGTTAAACGCGAAATACCTTTGCTCAGGACCTATCGACTTGAATCGGTGCAGGACAATATCGCCACAATTACGTTTGCCACATCGTGCGGTACCGAAATTAAGTCTCCCTCAGTAAAGGCTCAGTTGCTTCAGGCAACACCACTGGGAACAGTGACCTTCGATCTTGAAAAGGGCACCGTACTCAGCCGAAAACTAAAGTTCGACAAGTCCGTCCTGGGAGCATTGGGGCCCAACACATTGCTGTCAGCAGTCGGCACCATCAATGAAGAACTACTGCCGGAAGCAGAACCTGCCGTGACGGCCCGCTAGCAGCGTGTCCGGATACCCGTTTCCCCCTGGATATCATTGATGAAATGG